>OCHJ01000200.1_pt1 | contig 92161 bp, 122 predicted proteins | sample 1538381 | NCBI WGS metagenome assembly OCHJ01 (sample SAMN04571688, study PRJEB22368) | human gut metagenome | biome: human gut; material: stool | host: Homo sapiens | place: Luxembourg | collected 2012-06-29 | reverse complement strand
ATATAATAAAATTCTACCATCTTGTGCTTCTTGTTTTTCTTGATGCATATTTGATATTGCTTTTAATCTTCCTATAATTTGTCCTTGTTTTTCTTTGGCAATATTTGCAGCTGTAAATAATTCACCATCTATTCTGTATCTAACTCTTACTTTATTTTCCATTGGTTCAATATGAATATCACTAGCACGTCTTTCAATTCCCGTTTTTATGATACTATCAACTAGGTTTGTTATAGTGTCATTTCTACCTTTTACATTTAGATTTGTTGTTGCCTCTCCTTCTTGTGATTTTATTATTCTATTTATATCACTTTCAAAGGTAATGTAACTTTCCATTACTAGTCCTTTGTTTAAAAGTAATAATCTCATTGCATCCATTGATTTTTTGTTCACATTATCTGCAAAACATACTTTAATCTTTCCATTATTAATTTCAAATGGTATTGCTCTATTTTCTTTTGCAATATCCAAAGATATATAATCTGTTATTTTTACTTTTAAGGTTTTGTTTGTTAATAATACACCTTTTGTTCCTATTATATCTCCTATTGCTTCTACCAACTTAAATGGATCACATACTTCTAATATATATAAAATATCACCTAATTTTTTCTTAGGATGTTCTCTTTGATATTCTAATGCTTTTTCTATATCATTTTCTGTTACAATCCCTCTTTTTACTAATTCCACACCTATAGGTTGTCTTCTTTTTAAATCCATAAGATTCCTTCCTTTCTTTTGTGTTATTTTAATGTATATGTTGTAGTTCTATTTTGACTTCCTGCTTTGAATTTTACTTGTATCACTTGTTTTCCATTTTTTATTTGTTCTATAAATGTACAGTAATCTACATTTTTTGCTATTTTTACTTGGTTTTTATAGATTCCTTTATTTGCTGATATATATGTGTATTGAACTCCATTATCAAATGCTACATAATCTTCTTTACATTCTAAAATTTTTATTCCTTGATGATTAATTTCATCTGTAAAATTACTATTAAATGCTGTATATTCAGTTAATGGGTCTGTATAAAAATTTGATGTTTTAACACTTTTAACAAAAGCACCTGTTATGATTCCTATTACAGCTACTACAATTGTTAACACAAGTATATATATTGTTAATGATATCAGCGTAATACCCTTTTCTGAATTCATTTTAATTCTCCTTTGTAAGTATTGTTGATAATTCAACTGTTTGCTCTTTTGCTTTAAACATATATGTTATTTTAACATTTACCTTTTTTACTATATCTTTTGTTTTATCTGTTTTTCCTTCTAAATCTGTATAATCTGTTACTGTAATTGTTTTATAATATCCTTGTTTTTCTGTTTTTTCATTTTCAGAAATAATACTATTTCCATTTGCCACACTTTTTCCTATATATGCTTCTATTCCTTCATTTTTTATATTTTCAATTTCATTTATTGCAACATATGTAGCATCAGATTTTAACTGAATTTCCTGTGATGTACTATTTATTCTATATACTAATAATGAAATAATTGAAATAAATATAAAAATTACAATTACTGAAACAGATATGTCAATTCCTGTAAATCCTTTTTCACTACATACTTTCATTACAATTTTTAATTCCTTTCTTATTGTTTTTTATATTATGTAATAATTATAATTATAAATTAATGTTATTAGAAAAATTAAAATATTCGAAGCTCCTAACCAGAAGCCTATACTGATTTCATCTGATATTTGTTTGTCTGATTTTTTTCTTTTTAAATCTTGTTTTATTTTATAAATTAATATGTATATACCTATTCCTAAAAGTGCTGTTACTAATGATATAGATGTAATAAATTCACCTGTAAATGATGCCATTATTAAAATTAATAATAATATACCATTTAAATATGTACTTTTAGCAAATTTTTTTAATGTTATTGTATCTACTAATAGAATTACAATATATAAAATTAAATATATACCATATCTATATATATTAGTTTCTCCTACTATGCATAGATATGACATATACATAATAGATATTGCTATACCATAGATATTTACTGCTTTATCAATTTTTCTGTTTTCCTTATCTATACCTGCCATTAAAATTATATATGTTAAATATAAAACTACAAAACAAAAATTAATAATATTTATTGAGTTTAAATTTTCTAATTTTAATCCCATAAAATATGCTATTATTATAAATAATAATCCTGATAAAGTTTCTAATATCAAATAACGAGGTCTTATTTTTTGTTTACAATATCTACATTTTCCACCTAAAAAGATATAACTAAAAATTGGGAACAAGTCTAATAAACCTAATTTATGGTTACAATTAGGGCAATATGAATGTGTATGAATTATATCTTGTCTTTTTGGAATTCTATATACTGCTAATGTATAAAAACTTCCAAATAGAGTTCCTATTATAAATATTATTACATAAAAAAATATTTCCATTTTAGTTTTTCCTTTTATCAATTTAGCCATACACACATTGTGTGCGTATGGCTATTTTTAGACATTTTCTTTTTATTATTTAGCTTTTACTGTACTTGTTACAGACCAAGAAGTTGCACCTTTAGTAATTGTTGCAACAGCTGGATCTAATTTAGATACATCTGTTCCTTTAACTTTTATAGATAGTTCTGTTGCAGAACTTGTAATGTCATCTTTTGTAAGAGTATATCCTGTAGGTAATGTTCCTATATTTTTTACAATATCTTCTGCTGTATTAAATGATTCTCCTGCCATTGCACGAGATAATTGTGCATTTAATTCCATATTAACTCTTTCTGCAACTTCTGCTGCATTTGTTTTATCTTTTGAATTTGATGATTGTGTTAATATTCCATTTTGTCCTGTTAACATTGCAATTGATACACCTGCTAATATTAATAGAACTATAATTGTTATTACTAATGCAATAAGTGTTATACCTTTGTTATTCATAACTTTTTCCTCCTAATTATTTAACTGTTACTGTTGTTGTTACAGCCCATTTTCCTGATGTTGAATCTTTAGTAAGTGTTGCAACTTTACTGTTTAATAAATCATCTGCTCCAGAAACAGTTATTGTTAATGTAGTAGCTGTACTATTAGCAACTACAGTACAGCCTTTTAGTGTTCCTATGTTGCTTTGAATAGTTGTAGCATCATCAAATGCCTCTCCTGCCATTGCACGAGATAATTGTACATTTAATTCCATATTAACTCTTTCAGCTATTTCAGCTGCTGTAGTTTTATCTTTAGAATTTGATGCTTGTGTTAATATACCATTTTGTCCTGTTAACATTGCTATTGATACACCTGCTAATATTAATAGAACTATAATTGTTATTACTAATGCAATAAGTGTTATACCTTTGTTATTTGTCATTTGTTTTCCCCCCTTTTCTTTAGAATTTTATTGTACTATATTTATATATATAAATATAATGTTAATAACTAATTTTACTTTGTTCCCTTATCTGGGAAATAACTTCCTCCTGATGTTGTTGTGTTATTATTAGTTGATGAATTTGATTGTTGGTTTCCTGAAGAAGTTGTATTTTCTGTTGTAGTACTTCCTGAATTATTATTTGAAGAACTACCTATATTACTATTTCCATTTGTAGTATTTGTTCCAGTTGATGAACTAGAGCCTTCACCACTTCCTGAAAATGGATTTGCTTTTCCTGGTTTATAATTTTGTATCTTTTTATAGTTATTTAAGTCATCTTGATTAACTTCATATGTTACTATTATTTGATCATCATCTACATCACTGCTTGAAAGTAATTCTTCTTTTACATCACTTGGTGTTGTATAAGCAACCTCATTTGGTATTGTTTTAGATATTGGTACATATTCATATAATAGTATTCCTAATACTAAAATTATAGCCAAGCATATCAATAATATAATTATAATTTCTTTTATAATTGATTTTGCCATTTTCTGTTTCCTTTCCATTATCTTGCATTTGATGTCGTTGTATTATTAGTTGTATTATTTGTTGTGTTAGTATTATTTACAGCATTTGCAGTATTATTATCTGTTGTGTTATTCCCTGCTGTATTTGTATTTGCTGTATTATTTCCATCAGTTGTTGTGTTTTGTGTTACTGTTGTAGTTGATGAAACTTGCTTTATAGGAATATCTTTACATACAAATGTTGCTTGCAAATCATTTCCAGATGGTGCCATTTTAAATTCTTCTATTTTAAATCCTAATGTACTATCATTTTCAATAGATGATATAAAATCTTCTATTTGTACATATCCACCTGTAACTGTAAAATTTAAGTTGTAACTATCTTGTGCTCCACTGCTTCCTGATGTTACATCCATTTTCATTACAACCCCTTCACTTGTTGCATGATTTCCTAGTTTTACCCATAATGTCTCGATTTCATATTTTTCTATTTGATTTACTGCTTGTGTTTCTCCATCTGAACTTATTGCCGTCATATCTTGATAATTTTGTTTTTCTTCTTTTAATTTTTTTGCATTACTATTTACTTCACTAATTGTTTGTGCATATGTTTTTTCAACCAATTTAGCTGCATCTTGTATTTTGCTATCAAGTTCGCTATTTTTGGCTTGAATTCCTTGAATTCCAAGAATTTCTATTTTTCCAATAGTTACTCCTTTTATTCCAATAAACATTGTAAGTATTAATAGTAATGTTATAAGAATTAAAATCAACAATTTTTTCATGGTAAGTCTCCTTCTATTTTTATAGTAACAATACTATTATCTTTTTGTCCCGCTGTTGAAACTACATTTGTTAATATAACATCATTTTTCAACTTTGCTACAAAAAATCCTAATTGTTCGTATTTGCTTGATTGTGCATTTATTACTACTTTTGTTCCTGTTGTGTTTTCTATTGATGTTAATTGCACTTGTTCAGGTATAACTGACATTATTTGATTTAATAAGTTTGGAATCGCATTTCTTGTTTTGTTTCTATCTGTTATCCTGTCATTTGCATCTTCTAAGTTTTTAATCATTGTTGAATAATCATTTGTTTTTGTTTTTATTTTTTCATTATCACTTTTAGCTAATGCTATTTGACTATTTGTTTGAGCCATAGACTCTTCTGCTTCTTGTTCCTTTTTGTTCATTTGATAATTTAACATTCCTGAAAATCCACTATATATTACTACTAACAAAAATAGTGAAACAGCTATTCTTACTAGGCTTTTTTCAGTTTTATCTAGTTTTTCTCCTAAGTCCCATGTTAATAGTCCACCTTTATTTTTCTTTTCTTTTTTCGTTTTTTCCGGATCTATTTCTATTTTCATCCAACTTGGGATTTTTTCAACAAAACTCATTTTTTTAAAGTTCATTCCTGCAATTCCTTCATTAAGTCCCATTAATGCAAGTGATATTGCCGAATTTACTTCTATATAGTCTTTTATATTTATATTTCCTGTATTTTCCACAAAATATGGTTTTAATATTTCACATGTTACTTCTGTTAAATATTCTTGAAAATATAAGTCTATATTATTAACTAATGATGCTGTACCTGTAATATATACTTTTTCAATTTTTTCTGTAGTTGAATTTATTGCTTTTTTTACTTGTCCTACAATATTATATAATGTAGGCATTATATCTGCTAAATATCCTTCTTCTTCTGATTGTAATTCTCTTCCTTCTGATGTATATATAGTTGTATTTTTACATATTTCATATGCTTTTGAATAAGAGTTTTCCCTTAGGTTTATTTTATCAAGTATTTCTTGACTTCCTTCATCTAGTTTTTCTACATTATATATTTTTCCATTTATTATTGTTGTCAACTCTGTATGGTCTTCTATATTTACTATAATACAGTTTTCATCTTTTTCTATTTGTGCTAAATTTGGAATTGACATTCCTATAGGAGAAACATTTCCTAAATGATAATCTGAAATTTGTTGTATTCTTTTATTTAATTCAATTTTGTTATCTGCTATATGAATTATTCTTAATTTATCTCTGTCTAATTGATTATCTACAACTGCATATCTGGTTTCAAAAACATTTGGGTTATACCCTTTATCTGCACAATATGCTTCAAATTCAGTTCTTATTGCCTTTTGCAAGTCACTTTTGGTTAATAATGCATACATGTTAAAGTAATTGTACATTTCTTCTGACATATTAACACTTATAGGTGTTTTTTGGCTATATGTTTCTTCTATAACTTGATCTATAGAATCGCCTAATTTTTCATAAAATTTTATCCCAAAAGCATCTATTTTTAGATTGTCATGATCTTTTGAAACTTTTGCATATTTAATTATATTGTTTTCTATATATAGCCCTAAGCAACTTGACATCTCTCTCTCCTTTTATTTTATATTTTTATTTTTTACATAAAATAAAAAAACATACTTGTAATATATTTTATATTATTCTATTTTTTTCTTGTTCATAAAATCTCGAATATACTTATATTTTATATTTTATTGTAAAAAAGTCAATATATTTAACAGAACCGTAATGTAAATGTAATATAATTGTAATATTGCGGTTTTTAGCCATTTTTAGCCATTTTGCAAATGAAAAATCCATCTGTTTTTTCATTTTGATATACTTGTAAGTACTTACAGTTTTTTATATATTTTTGAAAGAATTCATTTGCATTTTTTTCATCTTTTAATTGTTCATTTTTTTCAAAATCAAATTTTTCCACATTAAAATTCGAATTGTTTTTCATAAATTCTTCTATTACATCTTCGTTTTCTTCTTTAAATATACTACAAGTCGAATACACAATTTTTCCATTTTTCTTTAAATATTTTGAACAATTTTCTAAAATTTTATATTGTATTTTTGAAATTTCTTTTATATCTTTTTCATTTTTTTGCCATTTTATGTCTGGTTTTCTTTTTAAAACACCTATTCCCAAGCATGGTACATCTAATAAAATTTTATCAAATTTTTCTTTATATTCATCTTTATATATTGTTGCATCTTGTACATTTGTTTCTATGATTTTTAGTTCTAATCTTTTGGCTGCATTTTCCACTAATTTCGTTCTGTGTTCATGTATATCCCATGCTTCAATTTTTCCTTTGTCTTCCATTATCTCTGCTAAATATGTAGTTTTCCCTCCAGGACTACTACAAGCATCTAAAATATTTTCTCCTGAGTCTGGATTTAAAACTAAAGCTGTTAATCCTGCTACCTCATCTTGTATCGTAAAATATCCTTTTTTAAATTCTTCTATATTTTCTATTTCTTTAGCTTTTTTTATTATAAGGAAATCATTTAATATTCCGTCTTCTACTTCTATTCCTTTATTTTGTAATTTTTCTTTTAATTCTTGTTTGCTTATTTTTAAATTGTTAACACGAATAGAAATATTAGGTCTAATATTTGAACATTTACATATTTTTTCTATTTGTTCTAATGATAATCCTTCTTTTTTTAATTCTAAAATTATCCATTCTGGCATTGACGTAATTTTTGATATTCTTTTTATATTGTCTTTTTCTTCAAATAATTCAGTGTAATCTTTTTTATCCACTTTTCTTAATACTGCATTTACAAAACCTACGCTACCTTTATTTCCATATCTTTTAGCTAATTTTACTCCTTCATTAACTGCTGCTGATTTTGGTATTTTGTCTAAAAATATTATTTGATATATTGACATTCTTAAAATATTTAAAATCCATTTTGATATCTTTTTTAATTTTATTTTTGAATATTTTTTTATTATTTCATCTAATGTAAGTTTCCATGTTGTTACACCATATATAATTTCAGATATTAAACTAATATCTTTAGCATTTAAATTTTCTTTCTGTTTTTTTATTTCATTATTTAACACAATATTTGAATAAGCATTTTCCTCATCTATTTTATATAGAATTTTTAATGCTGTTTCTCTTGCTTTATCCATTTTTTTATTTCCTTTCTTTATTTCATATTGCAATTATACATTTTTTTGTATATTTTTTCTAGCTTTTGGAAAAGATATTTTTAAAAGCTATTTAGGAGGTTTTAAATGGAAGTTAAAAAACATTTATTTATTACTGGAACTTCAACAGTTTCATGGAAAGATGCTATTGTAAAAACAATTGCAGAAGCATCTAAAAGTATTGATTATTTATCAAATGTAAAAATAATTGAGCAAAGAGCAAATATTGATGGTGATAAGATTTCTGAGTATTTTGTCGATTTAGATTTAACTTTTACTATTGATGAAAACAGAAAAAATAGTTAGGAGGTTTATTTATTATTATGGATCCTTTAGAAAGTAAACAAACTTATCAAAAATATGTTGATAAGAAATCACCAAATTCACCTATATTAAAAAATTGCTTTAATGCTTTTTGGGTTGGTGGATTAATTTGTACAATTGGTCAAGTTATTTTTAATATTTGCAAAGAACGTGGTTTTGATACATCAACTTCAAGTACAATTGTTTCCATCTTGCTTATTGGAATTTCTGCATTTTTGACTGGTCTTAATTTATTTAATAAAATAGGAAAATTTGCAGGCGCAGGTTCTTTAGTTCCTATAACTGGTTTTGCTAATTCTATCGTTTCCCCTGCTATGGAATATAAATCTGAAGGATATGTTATGGGAGTTGGTGGAAAAATGTTCACAGTTGCTGGTCCTGTTTTAGTTTTTGGTATTTCTGCTTCTATTTTAGTTGGAATTGTTTATTTAATTTTTAATACACAAGCTATTACTTTAGTATAAATTATTTATAGCTTTACTTAATTTTATATGTTTTTTCTTGCAACTCTTAGGCTGCATAACAATCTGTAACTTCGTAACAGCTTGTAATTTGTCGGTTTCCCCGAATTGTTGCCACAAAAAAATATATAAAATTATCCAAATGTGTATTAATGGATTTTAAAAGAAAGAGGTTGATTTTTTGAAAAAAGTAGGTAAACAAACTATTAGTTTTGATTCTCCACCAACCATTACAGAGTGTAATAGTATAGTTGGTCCTAAAGAGGCTCAAGGACCACTTGCTAAGTATTTTGATTTAACTTTAGATGATGAGTTTTGGGGCGAAAAAACTTGGGAAAAAGCTGAAAGTAAAATTATAAAAGAAAATGTAAGTGCATTAGTCACCAAGTCTGGTATATCTACAAATGATATTGATTGTATTTTCGCAGGTGATTTATTAAATCAATGTATTTCATCTAGCTTTGGATTACGTGACAGTAATATTCCTTTTATCGGAATGTTTGGAGCTTGTTCGACTTTTGTTGAAAGTATGTGTATGGGTGCAATCGCAGTTGAAAGTTTTGCCAAAAATGTTATTTGTGCTACTTCTAGTCATTTTTGTAGTGCAGAAAAACAATTTAGATTTCCATTAGAATTAGGAAATCAACGTCCACCAACAAGTCAATGGACTGTAACAGGTTCAGGAGCTACTATTTTATCAAAAGATGGTACAGGTCCTTTTATTACAAATATAACTTTAGGGAAAATTGTGGATATGGGTATAAAAGATGCAAATAATATGGGTGCAGCTATGGTCCCTGCTTTTGCAGATACTTTATTAACACATTTTGCAGACACAGGCAGAAATCCTAGTTATTATGATGCTATTATTAGCGGAGATCTTGGTAAAATTGGAAAAGAAATAGCTATTGATATTGCCATGTCTAAAGGTTATAACATAAAAAGTAATTATAATGATTGTGGACTTATGATTTTTGATACTAAAGCTCAAGATACTCATGCGGGTGGAAGTGGATGTGCTTGTTGTGGTTCTGTTTTTTCAGGATTTTTATTCAAACAATTAAAAGAGAGAAAAATTAAAAAATTGTTATTAATTGCAACAGGTGCTTTAATGAATTCTACAAGTTCTCAACAAGGAGAAAGCATCCCTGGAATTGCACATGCTGTTAGCATTGAACTATAAATTTCTGTGCTTTATATGCTGATTTTACTTTGTTTTATTATTTGTAAATTATATATTTATTTTTATAGATTTTTGTTTAAAATCTAAATTTGTTAATAAGGATTTTAATTATGGATATAAATTGGACAAATATTTTTGATGTTTATTCGCTATTAAAATGTTTTATAGTAGCTGGAATTATATGTGTCATTGGTCAAATTTTAATTGATAAAACTAAGCTTACACCCGCTAAAATATTAGTAATTTTTGTTACAACTGGTGCTATTTTGGGAGGTTTAGGTATTTATAAATATTTAGTTGAATTTGCTGGTTGTGGTGCTACTGTTCCACTTACAGGTTTTGGTTATAATTTATCTAAAGGAGCAATTGAAGCAGTAAAAGAATCTGGTTTGCTTGGTGCATTTACTGGTGGTGTAAAAGCTGCCGCTGGCGGTATTGCTGCTGCTGTGTTTTTCGGTTATCTTGCTTCTTTAATTTCTAAGCCTAAAATGAAAAAACAATAAAAAAAGTCCTTATTACTTTCTATATTGAAAATAATAAGGATTTTTATTTATAATTATAATAATTATGCTTTTTTTGCTATTTCAGCAATTTCTGCAAATGCTTTTTCATCATTTACAGCTAAGTCAGCTAACATTTTTCTGTTAATTTCTACATTAGCTTTTTTAAGTCCTGCTATTAATTTGCTGTATGTAGTACCATTAATTCTTGCTGCTGCATTAATTCTTGTAATCCATAATTTTCTGAAATTACTTTTTTTGTCTTTTCTTCCTACATATGCATATGTTAATGATTTTAAAACTGCTTGGTTTGCGTTTCTAAATCTATAACTTTTTGCTCCATAATATCCTTTTGCTTGTTTTAATACTTTTTTATGTCTTGCTCTTGTTGTTCTAGCTGTTTTTACTCTTGCCATTTATAATTCACCTTCCTTTGATTTCTACTTTATTTTAGTTTCCATATGGTAATAATTTTTTAATTGTATTTACACATGTTTTATCTGCATAAGCATCTTGTACTTTTCCAGATTTTCTTTGTCTAGCTGTTTTATTAGCTAGTAAATGTCTTCTGTTTGATTTTGTTCTTTTTACTTTTCCTGTAGCTGTTATTGAATATCTTTTTTTAGCAGCTTTATTTGTTTTTAATTTTGGCATAATGATATACTCCTTTCGATTTTTGTTATATTATTTAGCAGAATTTTTTTCTGCTTTTTTAGCTAATATTGTAAACATATTTCTACCTTCTAATTTAGGTTTCTTCTCTACTGTTGCAACATCTTCTAGGCTTTCAATAAACTTATTTAAAACAGCTTCTCCTGCTTTAGCATTATTTATTTCCCTACCTCTAAACCTTACTGTTACTTTTACTTTGTTGCCATCATCTAGAAATTTCTTTGTGTTTTTTAATTTAAAACTAAAGTCATGTTCTTCAATATTCGGAGTTACTCTTATTTCTTTTACTTCAAGAGTTTTTTGCTTTTTCTTAGCTTCTTTTTCCTTTTTTGCTTGTTCAAATTTATATTTTCCATAGTTCATTATTTTGCAAACAACAGGATTTGCATTTGGTGCTACTAATACTAAATCTAAATCATTATCTTCTGCTTTTTTTAAAGCATCTTCAAAAGAAACTAATCCTATTTTTTCTCCATCTGCTCCTATTAATTGAACTTCTTTAGCTCTAATTTGTCTATTGATTGGTAATTCTTGTTTTATGTTAAAACACCTCCATAAATAAAAAAATTTGACTTTTGTTACAAGTCAAATTAAAAAATACTTTAATACTTACATATTAAAATTATTTAATTCTAACCTTTTTCCCTCTTTGGATTAGGTGAGAAGTTTATTACTTCTTCTTGTAACGCTTATTATTATACACTGCCTTTTGTCCTTTTGTCAAGGATTTTTCATGATTTTTTTATTTTTATATACATAAATTGGTCACAAATTTTCATTTAGTTCCCAGCTAATTGTTTGGCTTTTTATGTGACAGACTTGAATATAAGCTTTTCTATAAATAAAATATTAACTAATAACTTATCAGATATATTAATATACCAATTGATTGTATTACCAATAAATTTAACATATTTGAACTTATTAAGTTATTTGTAGCCTCTATCACACCTTTTAACTGTTCTTTGCTTTCTTTTTTGTGATATTTTTGTGCCTCATTAAATGTTATAAATTCAGGTGCACTTGTAATTACTCCAAGTAATATTCCTATTATTATTTGTGATACTCCAAAGTTGTTGCACAATGTTTCTAGTGAATCTGATAAAATATTACCTGTTATAAATATTAAAATTGTTGCTCCAATTAATATAATTATATATTTTAATATTTGCTTTTTATCTTTTTCCTCTGCTCCTTGCTCTTTTTCTATTTCATTTTCTTTTTCTAAATATTTCTTATGAATTTTGCTATCTGTTATGGAAAATATACAAAATAGCAATAAAAATATGATTATTATCATAAAATTTAGTTCTATATCTTTTACATATATTATAACAGGAATTATTATTGTAATTAGTACAATTATTAATTCTATTATAATTACTTTGTTTTTCATTTTTTTAATATTTCCATTTATTTTTACTGTTAAAAAATATTCTAATACATTAATTACATTTGAACTAAGTATATTAAATATTCCGGTATCTATTAGTCCTGTGAAACCAGCTATACCAAGTGATAGTAGTTCTGGCACTGATGTTGCAATTCCTGCTATATTTCCAACTGTTTTTGACTTTAAATTCATACTTTGTGCTAATTTTCGAAGTGTGGTTGCTAATATATTTTTAGATATTATAACTATTAAGATTGAACAAATTATAAATTTTAAAAATGTTATTATCATAAAATCACCTATTATTATTTTGCCATTTCTTTACTTTTTTATTCTAATATATATATAGTTTAATATATTTTTTCTTTGTAACTCCCACCTGCGTACAGACTGTAATTACATAACAGTCTGTAACTTGTTGGTCCCCCCGAATTGTTACTGCATAAAAAATATATTAAACTAATAACAATCTTTATATAAATTATTGATATTTGTCACAAAATACGATATAATACCTTAGAATTAAAGAAAAGAGGAGATTTTTATGATAGACATTAAATTTTTAAGAGAAAATCCAGATGTTGTAAAAGAAAACATCAAAAACAAATTTCAAGATGCGAAACTTCCTCTAGTAGATGAAGTTATTGAACTTGATAAAAAAAGTAGAGAATCAAAATTAAATGGAGATAATTTACGTTCTCAAAGAAAAAATTTGAGTAATCAAATTGGAAGTTTAATGAAATCCGGTAATAAAGAAGAAGCTGAAAAAGTAAAAGCTGAAGTTGCTGAAATAAACGCTAAATTAGAAGAAAACGAAAAATTAGAAAATGAATATTCTGAAGAAATAAAATCTAGAATGATGAAAATTCCTAATATTATGCATCCATCAGTTCCAATTGGTAAAGATGATAGTGAAAATGTTGAAATTCAAAGATTTGGTGAACCTGTTGTTCCAGATTATGAAGTTCCTTTTCATGGTGAAATATTAGAAGCTCTTGGTGGTTTAGATTTAGATAGTGCTAGACGTGTTGCAGGTCAAGGTTTTTATTATTTAATGGGTGATGTTGCAAGACTTCATTCAGCTGTTTTAACTTATGCAAGAGACTTTATGATAAATAAAGGATTTACTTATTGCATACCACCTTTTATGATTCGTTCAGATGTTGTAACAGGTGTTATGAGTTTTGAAGAAATGGATGCAATGATGTACAAAATTGAAGGGGAAGATTTATATTTAATTGGTACTTCTGAACATTCTATGATTGGTAAATTCAAAGGTCAAATTTTAAACAAAGAAAATATGCCATATACTATGACATCATATTCTCCTTGTTTTAGAAAAGAAAAAGGTGCACATGGTATTGAAGAACGTGGTGTTTACCGTATACATCAATTTGAAAAACAAGAAATGATAGTTGTTTGTGAACCAGAAGATAGTTGGGAATGGTATGACAAAATGTGGTCATATACAGTTGAATTCTTTAGAAGTATGGGAATTCCTGTTAGAACATTAGAATGTTGTTCAGGTGACTTAGCTGACTTAAAAGCAAAATCTTGTGATGTTGAAGCTTGGAGCCCTCGTCAAAAGAAATATTTTGAAGTTGGTAGTTGTTCTAACTTAACTGATGCACAAGCTCGTAGACTTGGTATTAGAATAAAAGGTGAAAATGGAACATATTTTGCACATACTTTAAACAATACCGTTGTTGCCCCACCTAGAATGCTTATTTCTATTATGGAAAATAATTATCAACCTGATGGTTCTGTAATTATTCCAGAAGTTTTAAGACCATATATGGGCGGATTAGAAAAAATTCAAGTTAAAAAAAGTAATTAAATACTAAAAAGGACAGGTTCCAGATATTTGGAACCGCCTTTTATATTATATGGAGGTATAAATATGATAGTTAAAAATCCTCAATTTGAAGTTTCTGCAGTTAGTCCTAAACAATATCCTAAAAATGGATTACCTGAAATAGTTTTAGTTGGGAAATCTAATGTTGGAAAATCAAGTTTTGTCAATACAATGATAAACAGAAAGAAATTAGCTCGTACAAGTAGCGAGCCTGGTAAAACTAGACAAATAAATTTCTACAATATAGATGACTCTTTCTATTTCGTTGACTTACCTGGATATGGGTATAGCAAAATGTCTAAAAAAGAACAAGCTCAAGTTGGTGATTTTATTGAAGAATATCTATTTAACAGAAAAGAAATCGCTTTAATAATTTTCTTAATTGATATTCGTCATAACCCAACTGCAAATGATTTGCTTATGTACAATTATGTTATTTCAGCCAAATTACCTTTTATAATTTTAACTAATAAGGCTGATAAAATTGCAATAACAAAAGTTGATACTGCAGTTAAAAATTTACAAAAACAAATTAATCCAATTGGTGATGTAACTACTTTACCATTTTCAGCTGAAAGAAAAATTTATAAAGATGATGTTTGGAATATAATTGAACAATATATTTAAAAAAGAGCTTTTGCTCAGTCAATTACATTTTGTAATTAAACTGTGCTTAGCTCTTTTATTTTATATTTTAGCAACAACATTTGCATTTATTTTTCTTATCTTTACCTTTGTTACAGAATAATAATATTAGTGTCAAGATTAGTAATATTCCTAGGACTACTGCTAAAACTATTATAGCTGCCAATGCTTCTAAGAACGTTCCTGCTAATGATGCACCAATTATTATACCTATAACTGTTGTAAATGCTGCAAGTAATATCGCTGCTACTATTCCTAAACAGTTCTTTTTATTTTTGCATTTTGGTTCTTTATTATCATAGCAATAAATTGTATCTTGTGGCTCCATAGAAGTCACCTCCAATATAGTATTTATTAATACTATACTATATTATATGTATTTTAAGATATATTGTGATATTATACTTTTAATCTTATATTATATTCCATATTATCTTTTTATAAATTTTACTTAAAGTTATATTACAATTATTCTGCCTTTTTTTCTATTTTAGTAATTGCTTTTTTAGCTTTTTCTCTAGGTATCATAATAACATGTCCACATCCTTGGCATTTAAGTTTAAAGTCAACCCCTACTCTTGTTATTTCCCATAATTTACTTCCACATGGATGTTGCTTTTTAGTTCTTACAATGTCTCCTATGTTATATTCCATAATTACTCTCTTTCTTTTTACTATTTTAGTTATTTTAAATAAAAACAATATATAATATATATATTGTTTTTATCAATAATCATATAAAATTGCAAATATAAATTTTATGAATTTATTGCCTTTTCATATCTAGCAACTATTCTATCTTTTCCTAAAATTTTCATAATTTCATACATATCTGGGGTATTTGTTCTTCCTGTTAATGCAACTCTTAAAACTGTACTTATATCTCCAACATGTGCTTTATATTTACCTGGGTTTGCTTTAAATTCTTTTACATCTTTACAATATCCCATTTCTTCTGTTAATTCTTTTATCTTGTCAAACCAAGTTTGCTTGTCATCTGCATCATCATAGTATTTTTCTATATATGTTTTTAATATTTTATTAATTTCTTCTTTATCTGATATTACTTGATATGGATATTCTTTAACATTAAATAATTCGTCATACATATAATTAATATTTTCTTTTACATCTGACCATTTTGCAATATCCTTTCTTGGCTTTTTATTTCCTCTTTCTATTCCAAATACTTTTAATGAATATTCTTTATCTTCTAATATTTTTTCAAGTTCACTGTCATGACGTTTTGCCCATTTCATTGCTTCTTCATATACTTGTTCTGCAGTAAATTTAGATATCACTGTTTTCCCTACATCAAGTAATTTTACCATATCAAATAAGGCTCCACTAACACTCATTTTCTTTATTTCTAAATTAAATTCTGAAATATCTTTATCTGAATTGGCTCTTCTCCAATTTTCAAATGTTGAATTAGCAATATTTAATAAATATTCTTTTACTGCTTCTTTTGGAATACCTTCTTCTTCGTAATAAGAAACTGCTGCTTCTGCATCTTTTCTTTTACTTAGCTTTCTTTTATTTCCATTATCATTTTTCATAATTGGCGCAATATGTGCATATTTAGGTGGTTTGAATCCTAATTCTTGGAATAATTGTAAATGTAATGGAACTGATGATAACCATTCATCACCTCTAATTGCAAGTGTTGTTCCCATTAAGTGGTCATCAACTGCATGTGCAAAATGGTATGTTGGTAATCCATCACCTTTTATGATTACTACATCTTGGTCATTTTCTGGAAATTCTACATTTCCTTTTATTACATCTTTATGTTTTATTTTTCTATCTTCTCTTCCAGGTGATTTAAAACGAATAATATAGCTTTCACCATTTTTTATTTTTTCAGCCATTTCTTCTAGTGTTAGACGTCTACATTTTGCCCATACTCCATAATATCCTGGACGTATTTTAGCAGTTTCTTGTTTTTGTCTTATTTCATCAATTTCTTCTTGGCTACAAAAACATGGATACGCTTTTCCTTGTTCTATCATATATTTAGCATATGCTTGATATATTTCTTTTCTTTCAGATTGTTTATATGGTCCATAGTTTCCTTTTTCTTCTGTTTCTGATATCATTCCTTCATCTGGCACAATATCAAAATCTTTCAAACTGTTTACGATTCCACTGACACCATTTTCAACTTCTCTTTTTTGATCTGTATCTTCTATTCTTAAGAAAAATACTCCATCTGTTTGACTTGCTAATTTTCTTGCAATTAAACTTTGATATAACCCACCAATGTGTACAAATCCTGTTGGGCTTGGTGCAAATCTTGTTACAATTGCTCCCTCTTTTAGATTTCTTCTTGGATATTTTTCTTCATAGTATGATATTTCCTTTGCATTTGGAAATATTAAGTTTGCTAATTCTTTATAGTCCATTTTATATTCCTCCTTAAGTGCTTTTACACTCATAATTATAATTTTTATCTTTAATTATATTTAATGTAAAGTTCCTTAAGATTTTTTATACTTCCATAATAATTGGAATTATCATTGGATAAAATCTTAATGTATCTTTATAATGTCACAATTATCTACATTTATAGCGTTACCAATGTTTTTTACATTTTTACAAAAACCTATTGAAACCTATCAAAACTTGTTCGGTGGGTAACAAAAGGGTAACACTAGCATATTATACATCTTTTTTCTTAATATATCAAGGTATTTACAAATTTTTCTTCTCATTGTAATAATATCCATCATCAAATCCCTTTTGATATATCCTCATTGAATACCTTTTAAATATATGTAAAAAAATTCTATCTTTTAATGATAGTCCTTTTTTTATTTCTAATAACATAATCTTTCTAATATTCATATCAATATCCCTCCTTTTGGAGATATCTCTAACAATATTATACCATTTTATGTAAATTTTAGTAACTACACTAGCCTTACCTTACTTCAAGCTATTTTCAAGTATTGCCAAGTATTCTAGGTTTTTTTCCGTATTTGATTTTTTTATTTTTTCTTTCATTTCTTTTAAATACTCTTTGCATTTTTTGTAATCTTCATTTTCCAATAATTTAAGTGCATTATTAAATATCATTTCAATACTTTCCATAAAATCAACCCCATTGCAATTATACTCCAAATACCTTAACCCTGTAAACCCCATATTGACTTTAGTTAAAGTTGCCTGTGGTTAAAATAACTTTGAGAAAATTCTATAATAGGTATATTAGCATTACAGGAAGGAGGGAAATTATGATACATTTACGAATAAAAGAATTATTATCCAAATCGGGAAAAACAAAATATTGGCTTACTAATCAAATGGGAAAAAGTCATCAATCTGTCTCTAATTTAATGAAAGAAGATTTGTCTGGAATACATTTTGATACACTTGAGCAACTTTGCAATATTTTTGATTGTGAAATAGGAGAAATAATTGAAGTAAAAAAAGAAAAACGAAAGGAGAATAAAAAAAGTGAGCAAAATAATAAAAAAGCTAAATGATTTAAAAAAAGTAGATGCATCCTCAATATATATTTTCAGAATTGGTATTTTCTACAATATTTTTAATGAAGATGCAAAAATTTTAAATGAAAAACTAGGTTTAAAACTCACATCTTTAGGTCCCGAAATAACAAAATGTGGTTTTCCTATATCTTCATTAGAAAAATATACTAAAAAACTTGATAATTTGCAACTAAGTTATAAAATCATTGATGACCTACCACCAAACACTAATGTTTGTGATTATACCAACAATATTGAAGTGAAAAAAATTTTAAAAAAGATTACTGATATTGATATGAATAATACAACCTTTCAGCAATCATTCAATATTTTACTTGATATTCAAAGTAAAATAAAGAATATTCTAGGAGGGTAAATCCCTCCTATTTTAATATTGTTTAATCAAATTACAATAATCTAAGCAAACCCATCCTGATGGAGTTCTTGCCCAATTATTTTTTATTTCGTATGTATCAAATCTTGTTCCTTTTTTATATGTTCTTTTTATTGAATAATTTGTTCCCGCTCCTGATCTTACATTTAAAGCACTTGCTACAACAACATACAAGCCTAAAACATATTTAATTGAATTTGATGGTGTTGAGGTAGATTCATTATTTCTAGTTGTATATGATAAACTTATCCAACCTGCACCACTTTTTAGTTTTCCCCAACCATTGTTTTCTTCTACAATAGTATATACTTCATTTTTCTTAACTGTTGTATTTATTTTATAGTTTGTTCCTGCTCCATCACGAACATTTAATACTGATGCCGTTATCTTAACTGTATATCCTACATTCTGACTTGGTTGTGCAGGTTGTGTGTTTTCAGGTTCTGTTGTTCCTAATTCAGATCTAATTAAATTTAAAAATCTTTCCCATCCTAAATCCAAAGTTTTATGAGGACAGTATTTTCCACTATAATCTTGATGTTTTGAAACTCTTTCTATTCCCCAACCTTTTTCTTTTAATTTATATGCTATAAATTGTGCTGCTAATCTTTCAGCTTTATTAAACAAATCTGCATCAGGACTTGTAGAATAACATATTTCAATTGCAATTTTATTTCTGTTTCCTTTTCCATTACTACCATCACCAGCATGCCAAGCATTTCTATTTTCCTCAATTCCTTGTACTATTCTGTAATCATCAATAGCATAATGATAAGATACCTTATTATTATTTCCTACCATATAAGATATTTCAGACATAGCACTCGCTTTATTTGCTGTATTATGAACACATATCCCATCTGCATTCATTGAATAAGGACATTTAATATTATATTTTGATTCTGGTACCATTAATCTTGTTAATTGCATTGTTCATCATCTCCTACTCCATCTGTAATTTTGTTAGAGAAATCATTTTCGGTTAAATTTTTTTGATATAGTTCTTCATCAAATGTAACTTCTTCAACTTCTAATTCCATATCGATTCCACCTTTCTTAATAAAAAATAATACTGGAAGAATTTTTATTTTTCTTCCAGTATTTTAAAATTACAAGAATAATTTCTTGTATTAAGTTATTGATTTTTAGCATCATATAATACAGTAGCAGTACCAATTCCACCTAATGCAGTAACAACTGCTTGTATTATACTATTTGCATCTAATCCCTCAATATGAATTACACAACCTATTATTGTCGCTATAATTCCTATCAAAATATTTTGTATTGGAATAGGTAATGTTTCATTCCACCCAAAATGCTTTGATATTTTGCCTAAAATATAAGTAAACAATGTTGTTATAACATATACTAATAATTGAACAGTCATTATTTTTCCCTCCTTTCTAAATCTTCTATTCTGTGATTTGCCACCTTTATTTGTTCCTCTAAAACAGGAACTCTTTGTGCAAAATTATTATGTGCTCTGACCTCTCTTGTAAGTTCTTCCAGTTTTGTATCTGTTACTGCTTGTTGTGTTGATAATGTATTTTCAATTTTTTTGTTATTGGATAAATTAGAAAGGACTACCCCTACAAGAGATAGTCCACCTGTTATTATACAACCTATTATTGTTTCCATTATTGTTCCTCACTTTCTTCTTTTGTACTTGGATTTACTGGAAATACTACATTATAAGGAAATCCTGCTTGTTTTGTAATATCTCGTAATTCCTGTCTATACTTTGCCATATCTCCAGAAATTGCTTTTCCTAAATCCTTAAAAAAAGTTATCCAACTTGAAAATGTTGAGCCTTCAGGGATTTTTAATCCCATTCTGTCTAGACACATTTCAGCATCAGTTTCTTTTAATAATTCATTTCTTTTTTCTCTAACTTCCTGTGCTTTTTGATTATAGTAATCATTTCTTAATTTAGAAAGCCAAATTTCTATATTGTTGTCATTTTTTAATTCTGTTTCCAAACTTTCTCTATAATTGGTTTGTATTCTATAACTATTAAAAGTATATTTTATTCTTTTTGATGTTTCTCCGTGTTCATCTATAACACTCTCTTTGCTTTCTTTTATATCATCATTAAACACAATATCACATTTTCCATTTAAAATATTTTCAATTAAGACTTTGTTTGGTTTTATATCTGATTCCGTTTGATAATTTACTTGCATTTCTAATTACCCCCTTGCACTTTTTTAATTTTAAATATGGTTTTATATATTTATTTTTATAATTAAAACTATCACAATGTTTTAGCCAACCATTATAGCTTATCATTGCTTGTGCATCAACTAATCTTATTTTTTTCCTTTTATATATTTTCTTAACTCTTCTCTTTATTCTTAAAAAATTACCTCTTCTTAAAGTTGTATATCCTCGATGAAATCTATATCCGTATGAAATCTACTGGCCTGCTATCAACTTTAAATAATTGCCAATTTTCTTTTATTTTTAATCCTTCTTGCTTTAAAAAAACATCAATCAATTTCTTACATCTATGTAATTCTTTTTTGTTCTTCCCAAATAAAATCATATCATCCATATATCTTAAATAATACTTTATTTTTAATTCTTCTTTAATATAATGGTCTAAACTCTGCAAGTAAAAATTAGCAAACCACTGACTTGTGTAATTTCCGAATAGGTAACCCTTCATCAGAACTATCTATAATATTGTCAATCAACTCTAATACATCATAATCTTTTATGATAGCTCTAAATTTTCTTTTCATACAAAATTTATCAATACTTGGATAGAACTTTTTTATATCTAATTTTAAACAATATTTTGTATTTTTTCTATCATCTTTAAGTATTTTTTTTATATATTTTCCACCATAATGAATACCCCTGTTTGGTACAGAGGCACAACAATATTCATACATTCCTTTTTCAAGTAATGGTTGTAATTTTAACATCAAACTCCAATGAATACATTGGTCAGGATAAAATGCAGGTTTAAAAATTACTCTTTCTTTCTTATTTGCTCCATCGTGAATTTTCATCTTTTTATATGGGCTTAATTTTATTTGTTTGTTAATCAGCATATTATGTAATTCTTCCACATAATAATCAATATTACTGACAATCTTTACAACATTTTTCCTTGAATGTTTTTTATTTGAAGCTCTTAATATAGCCATTTTAATATTTTGTCTGTTACAAATATCATTATAAAAATTTCCTTTTCTCTTCATTGACTTTCTCCTGGTTTCTTATTTTTGTCTATCGGCTTTTCACATCATAATGGATTTACTATGCCAATCCAGTTTCGACTCTATTTTTGCCAAGGGGCAAGGAAAATGATGTGTAAATAATTTTTATTTCAAAAATAAGAACACGGCAACCCCTGTTAACATTCGCAATGGAAGAGTCATTGTTCAAATTCCAATACCAAAAGCCACAGTTAGCTCCATTGTTGAAATTACCACCCACAAGGGCAAACGGACTCAAACCGAAAGCAGAAAAAGGTCGCACACACATCAAATCCCTATTTCTATTTATTGTGTTTGGATGTATTATATAATATTCGTTTTAAAAAAATAACTATATCTGCCTTGAGGTAATCTCTTATGGGGGTTGACCACCCCCAAACCCCTGTTATTTCTGGTTATCAATAAGAACACGGCAACCCCCGGAAACACTCGCAAAGGAAGAGCCATCGCTCAAAGCCCAATACCAAAAGCCACAGTAAGCTCCATAGTAGAAATGACCACCCACAAGGGCAATTCTATTTCCTGGATTCTGCCAGTAATAATCTGACATTCCTGAACTTGCTCCTGCTCCTACTTCTATTGGAAATCTTGCTAGAGGCTCATCGGGGTCAAAACCAAGTGTTTTTACATATCCATTTGTATCTCCATTTGTATATCCTAATTTTTTATATGGACTTTCAAATAAATCACTCTTATATTTTGTATGGTCTTTACATAAATACATTATTCTATCTTTAATATTCATTCCATCAACAAACTGCCACATATTGCCAAATATATTTTCAATTCCTCTGTAAATCATTGAATGAATACTATCATTTATTAGGCAACCTGACTTCATACCTAATTCATCACATTGCCCTGATTCTTGACCAGACCCCCATATTGTATTATTCACTGCAATATTAACAGGGTCTCCATCAAAATAAATTACTTTTCCACTAACATTTCCATCTGAATAATTTTCTACTTTTGTAATTTTTCTGTCTTTTGCAACTGAATTGCTTGCCCAATCGGTACCAATTCCAACTATTCTTCCAACATACAAATTAGTTGAACTTACTATAATTCTATTAACACCTGTTTCTGCAATTAGTGCTTTAGCAGATTGGCCATTAACAAGTCCGTTTCCTAACTTATTCTGTGAATTGTAATCTGCATATTCAACTAAATAAAGCATTTGTATAACAAAGTATCTATAATCCAACAAAGAAAATTCTTCTCCAAGAGATGTAGCTAGAGTTCTAAATTGTGCTATATTTTTATTATATTCTGGTATTAACCCACTATAAGAATGTAAAACTCCATCAACTAATTTCATTACATATCTTGATATATAAAAACTGTCATATCGAGTAAATCCTGTTTTAGGATAATCTGCAATTAAAATATAATCATAATCATTTTCTTGATATACTTTTATATATGTTTCAGGAATATATGTATAAACATCTCCATTGCTTCCATCAAAATTAAAATTTGCATCTCCAAACCAAGCCTTTACTTTTTTATTGGTAATATCATAATTGCAAGATTTTATTTCACTCCAAGGAGCTAAATCATCAAAATCATTTACAACAACTCCACCATTTTTAGTTGCATTTGCTATTAGATTTTTCGAATCTTCTATTCTTTCCCAAGTTGTGCTTGTATTGTTAGTTATTTTTCTTCTTATTCCATAAATGTGTCCTCTTAATTTGTCTATATCATTGACACTATTTTCTATTTCCTCTAATCTTTCATTGACATTATTAAATGTTTTATTTTTTAATGTTGATTTTCTTGCATTTGTTATTTCAGCATCTTTTATTTCAATAGTCTTTCCGTGAAGCCTTTATTTCAGTTCCACCTAAAGTTATTTTTTCAATTACATTTACTTGTGCACCAGATGATATATTTTTTAGTTTTGTTTCATAGTCTGCCGTGAAATCTTTACTTGAAAGACCTTTTCCTGTAACCTTATCAACCTTATCATCATTTACTTTCTTCATTGCTGCATCAATTTTATCCCAATTTCCATTTAATGCAGTATCTATATCAAAATTACTATTCAAATCCGTATCATTTGAAGTATCGTGTTTGAATAATCCTAGAAAACCTGTAACTAAAGACATTTAAAATTCCTCCTAACTAAAATTTATTTTTTTTCCATCTATATACACATCGCCATTCCATATTTGCAATGCTCCACCTAAAGACTCTTTATACATACCATTAACTGAAACTCCCTTTTTAGTAATTGCTATCGCTGGTGTTCCACTTCCCAAAGTCATTGTGTATATAGATTGTGATAATCTATCTTTTACTATCACTCTAATATTAAAACTTTTTTGAATATCAAATCCATTTGCTCCTATATCTCCTTTTATTGTACCTTTGAAAGAAATATTATTTCCATCAAGTGATACACTCAAATCTCCACCTTTTATCCAAGAATCCGATGTTGTTGTTTTATATTCATAATAACAAGATGTTATTGCATTATTCATTGCTCCAAATCCATAGCCCCAATAAGTACCAGAAAAAGCAAGTGTAACTTCTGAACCGACTCCACCAGTTCTTTGAACACTTGCTTGTTTTATAATTATGTCTGAATAATCCAAATATCTATTAGGAGAAATTTGCTTTACTGTCGAATTACCTCTTGAATCTATTGCGTACATATTAAATATATTACTTTCAACTTTATTTATTGTTCCACTTACACTTGCATCACTTGAATAATTTATGTCGAGTTGTTTACTTCCTATTACTAATCTATATTTACTAATAGATGCATAATTCTTAGCTATTGCTTTGTTAGCTACTGAAACTATTGCTTTTACATTAGAATATCCTTTTACTATTGCCTGGTTTCCCCCTGTTAGTTTTATAGTTGTTGCATTAGTATCTTCATAAGTAAAATTGCTAAAAGTTGGATTAGAATTAACTACATTTAATGTTCCTACTTTCTCAGAATAGTATTCTGAATTTCCATAAGTAATCACACCCACTTTTATTGAACTTGAATTGCTCGTTTTAAAATATTGCAACATTGATAATATTTGTGCTGCACTCCAAGTATAACTTGTATTTGTAGTTTTAGATGATGTTAATCTTCGTGTACCACTTGGACAGTCTAAAAAATATGCAATTTGATTTCCACTTGGATTATTACATTTGACAGTCAACGAATTATCACTATTCACACTAAAATTATCATTTGGGCTAGTTATTGTTGCTTTATTTTTAGTTGTAATCGTTATAGTTCCACTTTCTGACCACAAACCACTATCTGCTCTACGAAGTCTAATTTTCACATTATACGATGTATTTGGTGCAAGTCCACCAATTGTAAATGTTCCACTTTTTCCATCTCCTGCAACAGAGTCTCCGGCATCAGTCCATCCACCATTATTTAGTGAATATTGTGTCCAATCTCTTCGTGGATCACAAGTCCATCTAACACTTATTGAATTTAAGGAATTACCATTATTATAAATATTTATACTATTTAAATATCGTGGAATATTATCAAGCCACCAACTACCACTACCAGTACAATTGACTGCTACAGTATAAATACCTGCTTCAGCATAGGCACTAAACTGCTTATTTCCTTGACTATCGTGATAAATTCTTTTTGTTCCAGATGCTACTGTAGTTCCATTATATAGGTTTATACGACTTGAAGATGAATAAACTTCTTCTCCATCAATGACAACTCTAAAATTACCTGCTTTATACCAACTAGCACTTGCATTTCCACTACCAACTAAATTCCAACCAATATCTGTATAGTTACCATCTATACTTCTTCCATTGGTCCACCAGTTAAATGTTAAATATCTGCCGTGATAATTACCAGTTCCAAAAGACCCACTACTTGCCATACTATCTCCTTTCTACAATAAACTAGAAAGCCAAGTTTGACTGCCAACTTTCTGAACTAGCATACCTGCAATTTCTGCTTTTCCATTTACAACCATATCTTGCGTTTCCATTCCTTTGTCAGTAAACTCAGAAATTACTTTTCCAGTAGCTTTATTAAATACTCTGTTCCCATCACTATCAATTCTAGTATAAGTATTTGTTTCACTACTATTTACTTGAATACCTTTTCCAATCTGCACTGTGTCAGTATAAGTTTCATTTGCATTTTGCTCCCAAGTTTGCTTTTCAGCTCCTATATTTCCCATTAAATCGGTTATATATATTGCATTGTTAGTGTCGGTAACAAAACTTATTGAAATAGTATTTGCCGTAACATTTATTGTTTTTTCAAACTCTTTCCACTTATTGTTTGTATATTCTAAATTAAATGATTCTCCATTTATAATTACTTTTGCATTATCTAAATTGTTAATATTTTTATAAAGAAAACTAATTGTATAAATACCATTTTTTAATTGAACCTCTTGTTTTGTTGTTCCAATAACCAACTCATATCCTAAACCTGAAATTGAATTTTGTTTTAAATCGGTATTTGTATATTCAGTTATGCTTTCATTCCAATTTTCTTTTGAATACGAAAAAATATTGCCCCCACCTTTAGTAGAGACAGTATTCGTTAGTCCATCAATTGTCAATTTTAATTGTGCTATTTGTTCTTGATAGTCCTCTATTATCTTTGAAATCGTATCTGTAGTTTCATCTGCATTTGCCTGTAAAGAATTTATTTTGCTTCCATCTTCTGTTTGTTTATCAATTATTGCATCAATAGTTCCTTGTTGTTTATCAACAATAATTTCAGTTCTTCTTATTCTTTCTAAATCACTTGGAACATTTTGATATTCAACTGTGGATTTTATAATAGATGGTGCTGACATTTCACTTTCTAGTCCATTCGGACTTTTATAAGTAAATCTAAATAAAAAAGATGATGTTATTGCTCCGTCTGCATCTAATACCCAAATAGGGTCTCCTGTTTCTAAATAAGGTTTACATTGACCTTTCAATTCATAAGCAGTATAAGAAAATCCTTTTACTTTTTCATATAAAGCAACAATCAGTTGTTCCCTTTTTTCTTGTGTATATGCAAATGGGTTATCGTTTATTGTTAAATAATTTTCTCCATCTTCTGCAATACTTTCTTCATCTCTTAATGTTATATTTTCTCCTTCAACTTGACTCATTCCAATACTTACTACATTTATTGGGTGTGTATTTCTTTTTAATACCAATTCTGTATAATCACTTTGTTTTTCTAAACTAGGCTCATTTATATTAGTTGTTAATCTTTTTACTGCTATATTATTCATTGATTTTACAAGCATTTCATCCACTTGTTTTGTGGATTCTTTTTCTATTCCTAATACCTTTAAATCATTTGTAATAGTTCTAACTTTTAATTTATTAAGGTCTGCCACCAACATTTTATGAACTTCTTTAACAGTATATTTTTTACTATCAATAAGTTTTGGTGTAATAAAATATAATTTATTATCTGACCTTATCTTTGCAAATGTTCCTGATATTCCTGCAACTGCCTGAAAAACTTGTCTAATAATTGCATCAACTTCAAATTGATTACTATCAACTATGAAATCACTATTAGCAAACTCTTTTGTTGCAAGTTCTAAACCTGCATTAGAACTTGCCTCTTCTAACACATCCAATATAGTTACTTTTTTACTTGAATAATCTAATTTTGTTTCATATTGAATATTAGCCTTTAACATATAATCCATAGAGCTAACCTTATTTATTAAAGTTGTATCTCCTGGTTCAACATCGGTTGTTATAAATTTTCCTAATGAAATATAGTGAACTGTGTCCTCAACCCTAATTCCTGTAAAATATTCAAATTCTTTTTTTTCTAAATCAACTATATTTTCTATTTCAAAATCAAGCGTCCTTGCAATTGCAGTTCCAAAAATATTCCCTTCATCATAACAATCATCACAATATTGTACATTGCTTATGGGGAACTCTTTATCGCCTATTTTTATTTTGTCATATTGAATTGTGCTTTTATCATAGGCCTTTCTTATTTCATCACTTAAATCAATCATAAAATCAAACCTCCCCTATTTGAGAAAGTTCAATTTCCCATTCATCAATCCAACCATCTCCACTAGAAAGTAACATTGATAAATCAGGGGTTGTAACTGAAAATTTTTTCTTTAACATTTTGCCATATTTAAATGAATAATATGTATAATAATCTTCGTGTTTTTGAAAGTGTTGTAAATATTCTCTAACTAAGTCTATATTCATCTGACCAAATTTGATTTTCAAATATGTTTTATCCATTTTTCCATAGTTAGTACGAACACTACCATCTCCCATTGTTTGAACTGATATTTTGTCTGGATCATCTTCTTTTATTCCATATCCACCTGCTAATATATTTCCAAACTCAAAATCTTCGTGAATTAACAATGCCATTTTTTCCACCTCCTAATGACCATATTGTAACTTTCTATTTGCATTAACTTTGTTTACAGTTCTAGTTAATACTTTTCCATCAAGATTTGTTGTTGAATTAACTATAATTTCCTTATTGTCATCTATACTTTGCAATGTTGATTGTTGTTTATCTTCTTTTTCTATTTTTATTATCTGATTACTTGTAAGGTTTGTACTCAATCTTTGTGTTTCTAACTCAACTGCATTATTAAGTTTGCTATATGCTGAACTAATATCTAAATTATTAGCAACTTTTTCTGCTAATTTTTTACTTGCATTATATAATTCTGGAGAACTTGTTGTTAATGTTTTAGATAATCCCTTTACCATATCAGGCATCCATTTTTCGTATTCCCTCAAAGGTCCTTTATCTGGTCTTGAAAAATGTAGAAATTCTTTTATTTTGTTTCCAACATTTTTCGCAGCATCTGCCAAATTTCCTAACATCTTCTTTATTCCATCAATAAAACCTTGTATCATATCTTTTCCCCATTCAATTGCTTTTCCGTGGTAATTCTTTTAATACATTTCCTATTGATTCTATTATTTTCCAACCTGCTTCTCCTAATTTTCCCAACAATGAAATTATTCCAGCTACTATTGATGTTATAATCTTTCCACCTGCCTCAACAATTTTAGGGAAATTTCTTGCTAACACAGTAACAATAGTTGTTATTATTTGTGGTAACATTTCAATCAATTGTGGAATTGCCTCCACTAAACCATTTATCAATGCAATTAGTATTTGAATACCTGCATCAATTATCAGTGGTAGATTATCTAATAAAGTTCCTACAATAGTATTTATAATTGTAGGTAGCATTGCAATTAGTTGAGGTATTGCATTTACTAAACCATTTATCAGACTAACCAATATTGTAATTCCTGCTTTAATTATGTTTGGCAATTCTCGAGTTATAACATCACAAATCGTTGTAATAATCGTAGGTAGCATATCTATCAATTGAGGTATTGCATTTACAATTCCCTGTATAAGGCTAACCAATAATTGCAGTCCTGCTTCTATTATTGTTGGCAAATTTTCAATTATAGAATTAAAAATTGTCATTATTAGTTCAACTGCCGTTGGAATCAATGTTGGTAATTGTCCTGCAATTCCAGTAACTAGCGTAGATACAATTTCTATTCCTCCACTAATCAGAGATGGCAAATTTGCAGTAATTGCCAACATAAAATTATTTAATAATGTACCACCCATTTCAATTAAACTTGGTAATTTAGATGTTATTCCATTAACTAAATTTTGTATAATCAAAGGTCCTTGTGTTGTTACCATTGTTAGAATATTATTTATTTGTTCTCCAAAATTTGATTGTAATAATCCTAAGCCTGCAACCACAACACCTATTACTGCTGCAATTCCAAATGCATTCATAAATACTGGTAAGAAAGATGATGCAAAACTTCCAACTTTACTTAATATTCCTGAAAAAGCCCCACCAAAGGCATCTGTTATTTTGCTCAATCCTGCTGAAACATTAGGAAACAAACTATTCAAAGTCTCTCCTAAATTAAATTTTAAAAGTTGACCAAATAATGATGAACTAACGATGATTTTATCAAAAGCATTTTTTACTGGGCTTAAAAATGTTCCTATTTTTCCTCCCAGAGCTTGTATTGGAGATAGCAATTTTCCACCAAAGGTTGACACAACACCTGTTATTTTATCAAATCCAGTTGAAAGAAGATTTCCTGCTTTTTCAAAAATACCTCCACTAAACATTGTTGATAAACCACTCGCTATTTTCCCACCGAATGTTCCAAAACTACTTGCAACAGAATTTAATTTACTTGGAACAGATGTTAAACTTCCAGTAAATGAACTAAAAACAGAGCCAGTTTTTTCTAGCCCTCCTACAATATTATTTAATCCACTAAAACCATTTCCTAAAATATTTAATCCTTTTCCAACAGTCAATAAAATAGGTCCTGAAGCTGCTAAACCACCAATTGCCTTTGCTATCTTTTCAAGTGTTTCAGGTTTCATACTATTTAAAGTATCATTAAATTTTGTTAAGGCTGATTTTATTGTATCTAAGCCTTTACTAACCCATCCACTAACAAATGAAAACTTTGAGCCAACATTTTCTAATGTAGTTCCAAGCAATGCAACAACATTTTTTAGTTTCTCATAATTATCCATCTGACCTTTATTTATGTTCATACCCAATATATTTAAAGCAAATGATCTAAAACTTGAATTTAAACTGTCTATTGCACCAGTTAAAGTGTTTGATTTTCCTGCAAGTGCTAATCCTGCCATACTAAATTCTTCCATACCAGCAACATTTCCTGCTAATACATCCATTAAATATTCAAAATCTTTACTGGTTAATTCTCCTGCAGATGCCATTTCTTTTATTGCATCTGTACTTTTGTTATATTTTTTTGCTAGAATATCATATACTCTAACACCTGATGTTAACATTTGATTTAAATCTTCTGTATATAAGGTTGTTTGTATTGACATTTTTCCAAACATTTCTGCCATTGCTTGTACATCGGCTCCACTTTTTCCCATACCTGACATTGCATCAGTTGCTATTTGAACATATTTAGCCGTATGTGTTGCATCTACACCCATTGCAACTAAAGTTTGCCCTGCACTAACAATATATTCTTGTGCATATCTTGAACCTTTAGCAACTTTTAAAAGTGCATTATACATATCATCAGCACCTGTTGCTCCTAATTTTCTTTCAAAAATAGATTTTGCACTTTCATATACACCAATGAAACTTTTTGCTTTGGCTGCTGCTGCAGTAAATACACCTGTTACTGCTCCAGTTACCACACTACAAGCCTTACCTGCAGTTGTTGCTATGCTTCCCATATTATGAAATGCTTTAGAAATTCCATCAATTGTTTTACTAACAGAAATTTTATTCAAGGAGTTTAAGTCGCTTTTTACTGATTTTAAACCTTTTTCTAGTTGTTCCTTTGTCAATGTAACTTCAATTGTTACTGAACCATCTGACATTTTTGACTCCTTTCTGATTACCAGAAAGCATTACCAAAATCAGCTTCTTTTTGAGCTTCTGTTCTCATATCTGGTAATTTATATATTTTTTTCAATTTTCTATATCTAGCCTTTTCCTCTTTATCTTTTATCTTGCTTAGGTCGATGGCTCTATACCCCATAATTTCTACAATTTTTGTGTCTTTATTTAGAGAATTAAACATTGCTTTAAACTTCCACCAATGCAAATAATCTATTTCTTGTAAATCCATTTGATAAGTTTCAATAAATGCACTATATATATATTGGTCATCATACTCATAGTCATATATTTTCTCTTCATTTTGTGTTTTTGCTTTTTTTGTATCATCTTTTTGAATTTTAGAAAAATCACTTTTTCCACAAGTGTAAAACCATATAATATCCTCAAATGCTTTTTCAAAATCTGTTATTTGCTCCGTATTCGGATAATACAATTTAATTGCTTGTATTACCTTAAATTCATCTTTTAAATTATTATCTTTCATTAGCAATTCAAATAAAATGCCTATTCTAAAGTCAGTATTAAAAGCTACATTGCCAATCCTTTCTTTTAAGACACTTGATAATTCCTTTTGTGTAGACAATTTATCAAGTAATAGACTCATACTCTCTAGCTCCTTTTTACTCTATCAGGGGAATATTTTTCTACATAAGCTGCAATTTCATCCATCTCTGCATCCTGTTTTTCTTTCTCTGCTACAACTGACTTAAAAGCTCGTAAACACACCATATAGTTTGCTTTTCCTTTGAAAACTTTGTTAGATACTCCCTCTCCAAAAACCTTGTCAAAGAAATTAGAAATAACATTGCAAAATTCTCTTATTTGCTCACTATTGGCCATTTTTTCTTTTTCATTTTGATTTCTTTCCTGTATCTTTGTTAACTCTCCCATTGTAATTGGATAAGTTTCTTCAAATCTCTTCATATCATCTGCATCTGCAAAATCAAAATCAACATCTATTTCTAAAATTTTCATAATTTAATTCCTCCATTTTTATAAAATAAAAAGAGACTAGACAACCTAGCCTCAATAAATTTTTTTATTTTTTTTCAGTAAAAGAACAAGTTTCCCAATCATCAGTTGATGTTGCTGTTCCTTTAATAATTTTTCCTGCTGCTTTAAATGTACCTGAATATGTATAAGCGTCTGTGCTATCTCCATCACTATCAGGAATAACTGACCATACTCTTTTTCTTGCTTCGTATGTACCATCTGTTTCTCCTGGTTTTGAAAAATCAACAGTAACAATTGTTACCTTCTTTCCCTTTATCTCATCATCTGCAACCTCAACTAAAACTGCGTGAACAGGGTCATCTTTCATCTCATCAAAAGCGTATGCAATTTCTGTCCCATAACCAGTTACATCACTTCTTTCTGTTTCCTCGTCTACATATCTTCTATCATAGGTGCTTGCATTAGAAGATTTACCGGAATCAGTAAATCCGTGCATTCTTGTAAATGCTTCTGGATTATCTTTTAATCCCATAAAATTTACTTTATCGGCTCTATTTAAAATATCTCCTGTATTCATATTTTTTACCTCCTCTAAAAAAATAAGGCTATCTAGCCTCGTAATATTGAAAATTCATTTGAATAATATAAATTGCTGATGTTTCACTTTTACTTAAAACATATCCTGGAGAAGTGCAACTGATTGACCTTGCACCTTTGATTTCAGGATATATTCTTTTATTATTTTGATTTTCAACCCATTTCATAAAATCTTCACAAAACTTAGAATTTATTAAATTTAAAAGTGCTTTACTCCCTATTGGAAATGTAATGCTAAAATCAAATGCAATTTGTTTTATTGCCCCACCATCTCTATATCTTTTTACTATCGGACTTACTGGTGTTCTATCTATTGAATAGCTATAATCTTTTGAATTAAGATAATCAACATTTATTTTATTATTCTTTAATAATGAACAAGTCTCGATATATTCTTTTATTAACTGCATTTGTGATTTTTCATTTTCCATTTTATTTACCTCCATTTTTTATAAAATTCTCCAAATCTCTTTCGACTTCTTTTCCCCTATCATTCATCATTCTTTTTTCCCATTCAGGACCTCTTTTAGGTGCTCCTTGATATTTCATATCTTCATTAGATATAGTCCTTTTTATTCCTTTAGGTCTTGAAGGTCCTTTCGCTTTTTTGCCTTTATAATGATAATGCGAATAGGGAGCATTATGTTTTATTGTATGATTATTTGGATAACCTACTTGTCTATACAAATTTCCATCTGCTCTAGGTACATACGGCTCATATAATCTATAAACATCATCTCTAAGAAATCGAACTGCAGGTCCATCATCTTGTATATTTAACCTCTTTTCAATTTGTTTTTCATTGTTCATTTGAACTTTAACTGAATAACCACTACCCATTCTACTCACTAACTCCCAACTTGTAATGTTGTAAATTTCCTTTTCTATTATCATCAACACTAACAACTCTATATTTCATTATAGAATTATCTTGATATATTTCTGAAAATTCCTTTTCAACATTTTTATTTTCTTTTGTTAGTTTTTTAACTGAAACATTATCTATAAATTTTACAGTTTTGTTGTTTATTTCTTGAATAGATAGTGTAGGTGTCCCCTCAATTACTATATCATTATTTTCAATTATCAAATCTTGCTTTGTAGGTATATAGATTGTTCCTGAGCTTCCTTTTTCAAGTCCGTTTATCAATCATATTAGACTTTTTATTATGTCTAAAATATACTTTCTTAAAAGTCATCCTCGTAATAGTTTCATCATTGTTTAAATGATATATTGTAATTGAATGTATAAAAAATCTTTTATTCATTACAACACCCCACAATACAAAAGAGGTTGTCCATCATTTCCAATTATATTCCATAAATATTTATGTAATATATTTATTTTTTCACTTTCTAAATCTTTTTTTATTTCTTCTGGAGTAGTATAACTTTCACTCCATCCCTCTATATTTTGTGATTTTAGGTTTCCAATCTCTTCAATTTTTTCATCAGCTTTTTCTATTTCCTCAATAATTAAGGCAGTTGCATATTTAACATTTTCGTGAATGTTATTAACATCAATTCTATTCCTAGTATGATAATTTATATATGTACTTGCCTCAATTACTAATTTATTAAAGTTACTAGGTATGCTATTCTTACCTAACAACTCTTTATATTCTGTATTGGTTATATATTTAAGCATACCTTATTCCTCCTTATGATTTTAATGCTAATGATACAGCCACACTAGCAGCAGTTGTTCCAATTTCGACAACATCTTGAACATCTTTCTTCATATTATCAGCAGTTATTCTATATAAACCACTTGTGTTCTTTTCTGCTTTAAACTCTGCAACACCTTTATTATCAGTATGAGCAATTTGTCCATTAAAGTTTACTTTTGCTCCTTCAATAACTTTAGGTTCTGCAGATGTATCTTTAACTGTAAATGTTACTTTTACTCTTTGTTCTGTATATGTACTTGGTAATACAACTGCAAATGGGAATCTAACTGCTTCATCTGGTTGTAAAGAATTTATAGGATTTGGTATTTCCCAACCTAGTCTCATTGTTACTCTTAATGCTACCATATCGTCCTGTGCTAAATTGTATAAAATCTCTCCTGTTGCTGGGTCTTGAATTACTGCTTGATCTAAAATTTTAAATGTTATATCTTGTCTTATTGCATATACTGCTTGTGAAAAATCTCCAACTAATAATTGTGCTAAAGTTTTATCCCAAGCTCCATTATCAACAAATGCTTTTGACATAGAGTCTATTTCAGTTCCTTTTATAGGTTGTCCTGTTGTATCAACCATTTCTCTAAATTTACCTTTTAAGTCAACTCCACCTAAAAATCCAGTAACATTATATCCACTTTCTTCAACTTTTGTCATCGCATCAGAAATAGATTTATATAAGCTATTTGAACCTGGAGTAATTGTTGCTCCAGTATTTAAAGCAGATGTTAATAAATCAGCTCTAAATCCTGTTGGTTTATCAATTCCAGTAAATACTGCTTGGTCGAATTTTTTCCCCATAGCTTCTTGAATTCTTGGTTTTACCTCTCCCCAAATATCATAATCTGCATCATCTAATACATTTTCAGGAATTGGTACTATAACTGCCATTTCCTCAGCAACTATATATTTTTTATCCCAAGCCATTTTTGTTAATTTTTTTCTAGCATTATCACTACCTTGCCAATATACTAAAGGTAAAGAGTCTAATACTCTCATTTTTGTTTTGTTTGATGTCATATTTGGTAATCTTCTAAACATTGACATAGCTCTTGAGCTTTTTATTGCTCCCTCAATTATTTCTCTTGAAACTTGTTCATCAATTAAAGTTTCTGCATTACTTCTTGAAATCATTTGTCCCATAATAAAATTCCTCCTTAAATTTAAAATAAAAAAAGATTAGCTTTTTACTAATCCCTTGTTGAACGAATTAAATCGTTCATTATTTGATTTGTTTCATTTTGATTTGTTTGTTCTTTTCCACCTAAATCAACACTAGAATTTTTCTTTTTTATTACTGTTGTTTCTGAATTATATTGTGGATTTTTTGCTTTAAAAGATTTTAAAGCAGTATCAAAATCAACAGTATCAGATGTCATTTTTAAAACTTTACTTGCAACAAACTCTGCAAATTCAGGTTTTATTCCTGCTCCTGTTGCCTTATTTGTTGCCGTAAGCATAGAATAATTTGCATTTAAGGCTTCATATTTTGATTTATAATCATCTCTTTCAGTAGTGATATTTTTTAATTTTGCATTAACACCATCATCGCCCTCAATAGAATTTTGTAAATCTTCAAATTTCTTTTTGTAATCAATATTTTTTGCCTTTTTTACATCATCATCATATTTTGTTTTAGCTACATAACCTCCAGCTGAAAGGTTAGCAAGTTTCATTCCTTTTTCATCTACTGCTTTTACAAAATCATCATAAGATAATGTATTTTCTCCAAATAATTCTTTTAATTCTTCGTCCATAATGACTCCTTTCTAATTTACACAGATTTAATTTAAAGCTCAGTTCACTCTGAAATTGTGTAATCTATTTATTTATATCTCCAATAGATAAGAGAAATTGCAGGTTTCTTTATATCGTCTGACCTAAAAAGACAATAAAAAAAGACACCTTTTATAGTGCCTTAATGTTAAAAACTTATTTAATATTATTTTCAATTTCAACAACAATGTCTAATATATGTTCATACTCAACTGATAACTTAGTGGTAAAGTTTTGTTTTTCATCTAAATTATTCATCATTTCATTGTAAACTTTATCCTCTATTTCTTCTAATTCTTTTACATCAAAATCTTTTTCAACATTTATATTGATTTTATTTAATAATTCTATCTGCCTTTTATCAAAATTACTTTTTATCCTCATTTATAATCATTCCTTTTTAGTTTTTTTAGGATATACTGTTATAAGTTTTCCTGTTTTTACATTTATAACAACAGTACAATTTTCTCCTTTTATTTGTTGACTATTATCTGTTCTTATTTTACCATATTTAACAGGATTTTTCAATGTATCTTCTACATCTTCAAATCTTACTTTTTTACCATAAGTTCTAGAAATGATGTGTTCGCCAATCTCTTTTATTTCTACATCGTTTACTTTTAATCCAATAATATCACTATTATTATATTTATTGGCCAATTTAGTTATATTAGAAATTGTCTTATTATCATATTTCTCAACAATAAATAATCTTGTATTATCTTTCTTCGATGAAATTTGTTCAATTAAACCATCTAGCTCTCTTTTGTGTGTATTATACTGAAGTGTTTTTTTTGCTAGTTCTGTTCTAGTTTCTTCAATCAATTTATTATTATTGGTTGTACTTGTTAAAACTCCTTGCAATCCTGCAATATTCTTTTTATCCTGTCTTATCTGTCTTTCTATACTTCTTTGTATTTGTTTTGCCTCATATTTTGTAATTTGTTTTCCATTATATGTTACTTTTTCATCATTCATTTTTTCTAGCTCATCATTGCTATATGTTTTACTAGAACCTTTATAATATGGTCTCCAATCGTGATAACAATTTATTCCTTTGAAACCTGTAATTTCTCCATATCCAATATCTTTTAAACTTAAATATCCATCTTTACCACTTAAACTAACAATCTTCCCTTGCCATTTTTCGTGACTTGGTCTTGCCCCTGAATGAGCAGTTAGTTCCATTAAGTCCCAATTCATTTCTTCTGCTCTCATTTGTTGCAATTTTCCACAAGTTTGATTTATTCCTGTAACAATATTCATTCTTGCTGCAGTTTCCAATGTAACTTTGTGTCCTGATGGATATTCAACTATTGCTCCTTTATTTCCTATTTTATTTATTGCATCAATTATTGCTTGTGAATAACTTTTTGCTCCTGTTGAAGTTTGTAAATATGCCTCGTTAATTACATTTAAAAAATCTTGTTGACCTGTATTAGCAGTTGTCATTGCTAAATTTTGCAAATTATTATTTGTTTTTTTTGCAGATGCAATTAAATATTCCATCATTGTTTTATCTTGTTTAATATTTATTGGATTTAATCCGGCTTTTTCATAAATATTATCATCAATTTCTATTGATGTAATTCCTGCTTTTTCAAATATCTCCAAAGTATCTTGATATGTAGATTTATTAGTTCTTGCAACCAAATTCACAATATCTTGATATAATACACCCATTTCTTGTGCTATCAAAACATCATTCTTTACAACAGTATTAGCATATCCAACATTTGCAATTCTTTCTGCTATTTCTTTTATAATGTCTAATTCTAAATTATTATAAATATTTATAGCTTGACTTTCTATGTTTTCTAAAAAATCTGGAGGTAACATCTACTATTTTTCCTCCTTTTTCTCTTCTTTCTTTTTTTCCTTTTCTTTCTTATTATTTAAATCATTATTTTTTGCCTTTTCTTCTATTGGAAACCCAAATAATTCTTGATTAGATATCTTTTCAGAATCAATTAGTGTTAATTCATCTTGGGCTTGTTTATCTCCTAAACCTCTAATTTCTGTCATATAATTTTTTTTGCTTCTCAATCCGGCTCCAACTTCTGATTGAGCTCTTACTTGTTTAGTTCCTGTATCTTCAATTATACTATCATCATAATCAATTGATATATGCTTTGCTGACATAGTATAATTTCCAAACATTGTTGAAGCATATACTATTGCTTGTATTATAGTTTTCAAACTAATATCTAATACTTGCTCGTGCTTTTTCAAAGTTCTATACATATCTGAATTTTCACTTATAACTCCTGTTGCAGTTTGAATATTTGCTCCATCAAATTTATATCTTTCTTGGCCAAATCCCAGTTTTGAAGATAATATATTAAGTTGAAATTGAACATCACTTTGTAATTTATCTGTTCTTAAATCTCCACTATCGTGTTGTATCATACTATCTTTATTAAATCCTTTTGGCATTCTGTATATAGAAATATCTTCTGGATCAAATATCATTTCTGCACTTCCATTGTCATAAGTCATCATTTCTTCTGATATAAAAGTCCTTCTCCTGCCAAGTACGGGCTCATTTCCTAGTTCATTATAAGCATCATCCAATTCTTTTAAAACATCAATCGCATTTGCATATACTGATATTCCAAAAGGTGTATCTGCATCTATATTATTACATATATTAGGCTTTATTATTGAAAACCAAGGTATATTATTTTTAGTATCAAACTTTTCAATAAATCCCTCTTTTTCATCATCACTTGTTACTATTAAATTTCTATTCTGTGCTTTGAATTTATAATTTTGTATTTCGTAGTTTCCTTTTTCATTTATTATGTGCATAGCTATATAAACATAATTTATTCCTTTTATTGTTTTATATGTAACAAAAGCACACTCTTTGACTTCGTTGTCCTCCCAACTTAGTGGCCATATTTTCTTTGCACCAACAAATTGTATTTTTGTTTTAGCATCTGTTACATCAATAGTATTCATAACCTCATCTATTTTCATATTTTGTACGGAAACAACCAAAGCACCTGTTCCCAAAGCAAAACTTCTTTCTATTCCTTGATTTATTTTAACTACTGCATTATTTTTTTCAAAAATTTCATTCAAAGCATTTGTTGACTCTTGATTGTCTAAATTTATCTTTACTTTTTCATTAAATAATAAATCTGCCCAATCTTCAGAGCCTTTTTTTGCTCCTTGTAAGCTCTTTTTTTCTCTTTTTACTTTCTTTTGTCCATTGTAGATATAATAGTTGTGGAATTTTCTTACTTTTCCTTTATACCAACTATCCCAATTTTCAATATTCTTTTGCCAATTTAATTTTTCTGATATATCGTAACCTTTACTTGCAAAAAATTGTTGTAAATTCATAACTTCATCTCCTTGCATTTATTAAATTTTCATAAAAACTATTAACCGAATATTCAAAAGCATCTAAACTATCAATATCAGTAGTTCCGTCGTCAAGCCTTTCATCTGGCTTTTTATCATTCCATACTGCATCTTGGAATGCTTTTGTTACTACTGTGTTTTTGCTCAAAACTTTAAGTCTTTTTTGAGCCATAAGTGTACTACTCAAAAATATTCTGTCATTTATTAAACCTTTGGTGCAATCCTCTATTTTAACAGGTATCCTTTCTTTCTGACATCTTCTTATCAATCCTAGAGTAATGACATTTCCTAATGCTCCATAATCTGCAAAAACATATTGACACATTCCATATTTTTCATAAACTCTTTTCCAAAATAATAAAAAATGCTCATATATTTGTTGAGGGTCATAGACTTCCTTTAAGTCATACTCATCTAATATATAAACATTTTGAAAATTATAAGTAATTCCTGTTGCTACAAATTTGATTTTACTCGCACCTGCACCATAGTCAATTCCTATTGAAATAAGCATCAATTCTTCATCTATCTTATTTGTTAAAAATTGACTCGTATTATCAGCAAATAATCTATAAATAGAACCCTCTGCTGCTTTCCATTCGCCTAAAATAAATCTATCAAAAAATACCGTTCCTGAATATTCAACCTCAAGATTATGTAATATATCTTTATCTAGAAATGGATTATCATACAATGTATATTTTTGTTGATATATATCTGCTTTACTATCAAGAAATTTTTTTAACCAATGAGATGGTCCTTCTGGGTTACAAGTTCCATCAAATTTTGAATAAGGTTTATCCAATCTTGATTTTACCATATTAAAAACTTCAGGATTCCAAGTTGCTACCTCATCTCCATAACAGTATTTGAAACTCGCTCCCCTTATTTTATTTACATGTTTTATGTTATCAGCACCTAAGCAATAACATCTTTCTCCAAATAAAAAAGCCGTATTATCTGATTTTATATCAGATACCAGCCTTGTTCCCCAAATATTTTGTAAAGGTTCTATAACATTTCTTTGTAATGTTCCTTTCGTATTTCCTAAGATAACATTTAATCCTTGTTTTCCTTTTGTATTCCTTATTCTTTTAGGTATAACATAATAATCTAAATATGTTTTTCCACTTCTTGTTGCACCATATTTTATATTCCATCTTCTATCTGCATTATTTAAAAACTCCTGCTGCTTTTCGGAGAAAAAATTATTACTCATTAAATTATCCCTCCTATATTTTTTAAAACTTCATCTAATTTATCAAGTTCGTTTTGGTCTGCTTTTTCCTTATCTGCATCAAATTCAAATCTTTTATCCTCAATTTCAATTTTATGATATGAATCCATTGCTCTTCGCCTTGCCTCTTGAATTTTTGTCAATGCATCTTCTAATCTTATTAGCAATATATCTGTATTTTCTGCATCAGTAGATGTTGCAGTTCCATATTTAGACATTTTCATAATTGTTAAATCTTTATCTTTCTTTTTTATTTTTTCAATTTTATTTAAAAGCCTATATTCTCTAATCTCAAGTGTTCTAACTTCCTTTTTTAGTTCTTCTTTTTTATTTTCTATCGGTTTATTAAATAGTTCTAATTCTTCAGGAGAAAAACATTCATTTACTAACTTTGAATAAGCTCCAGTAACTGTAGCATTTTGATTGCCTTTCGTTCCGTGTCCACCTTTATTGCCCTTTGTTCCTTTTCTTTTTCTTCTTTTCCAATTATTTTTAACTATTTGATAATTTAATTGTCCTATTGTGATATGGTGTTTTGTGATTATATCTTTTTTAGGTATTCCTGCTTTATAATCTTTCTTTATTTCCTCTATATTCACATCAGTTCACCACATCCTTTCATTTATGATTTTCCAAAAATTTTGTCATATACATCTTTTTTAGAAATATATTCATTTTTCATTCCATCAACAAAAGACTGTCCATCATATTTCAACTTTGCCAATGTTTTCTGATATGTTCTTCCTATTATAGTCGCAGTTCCTTTTTCTTTCATAGAATCCGTTATTTCTACATCTTTATTATTTATTAAATGACAAATATTATAAGTGTTTCCTTTAAATCCTTGTAAATCTTCAATTCCACAACAACACATCGCATCCCCTAATGTCCTTAAACGATTTTCTCCACAATAGAATTTTAACCCATATTTGTGAGCCTCTTCCTTTAATTGAATAAAATCCTTTAGCAATACTTCTTTAGGATATACGAAGTCTCCACCAATCTTAACCAACTTTGCTCTTTTTTTGGCAAATTTCATTCCCTCAATTACTACTCCATACACTCCTGCTTCAGCTAATCGCTTCATATTATTTTTTACATCTTGAAATACTTGTGTCATATATGGTTGTATTCTTACAATAACTCTTTTTACATTTTTTGATAATATTCTTACCATTTCTAGCCTTTCCTCATAAGTAGGTGCTCCTTTTTCTAACTTATCATATTGAGAACAAATCATACTAACTTGAACAACACAATTACATTTTTTTAATAAGTTAAGATATTCCTTTTCAATTACTAATCGTCCTTTTGTTGATACAATGAAAGGATATTGTGTTTCTGCAAACACTTTTAAACACTCATAAGATAATCTATATCTTTTTTCTGCTGGTTGAAATGGGTCTGACATTCCTCCCCAATGCAATGGTATATTCCAATCACACCATTTTAAATCTTTTCCCCTGTGTCCATTTATAAAGTTTGATAGTGCTTTTGCAGTTTCTCCTTTGTCAATTTCTGATATGTCCTTTTTTCTTTGAACAAAGCAATATTTGCAATTATGAGAACAACCTTTGTAAGTATCAAACCTTATAGGAACATCACATAAAAATATTTGACTTCCACAACTTGGCATTTTAATCAACCTCCTTCAAAACTTCAGCAGTCATTATACCAATCAATTTGTCCTTACCATAATTTTTCACATAAGATTGATATTTTTCCTCATAAATTTTATCAATATTGAAAGTCATTGCAAATTTACTTAATTCATTTGTACCTTTATCTGAAAAATCTTCCTGCAGCAAATCTTCAATAAAATCTGTTTTTAAATTTTCTATTTCTTCATCTGAAAAACCTGTTACAAATAATTCTTCTTGTGTCAAATTCAATTCATTAAATAATTCATCTAGTTTTGCCTCATCCCAAAATCCTGAATTTTTATTTAATGATAAATTTAATCTTTTTTCATTTTTCTCATCTAAATCAACAAAAATACATTCTGCAGTTTCATAACCTAAATCCTTTAAAATATTATATCTTTGGTGTCCTCCGATTATTGTCATATTTCTTCTATTAACAATAATTGGGTCTACAAGTCCAAACTCTTCTATGCTTGATTTTATTCTTTGATAACTTTCAGACTCTTTTTGCAATACAACTCTTGGATTGTATTTTGCAGGTTTTAATTCCTCAATTTTTATTTCTTCTATTTTCATAAGACTATCCTTTCTAAAACACAATAAATAGCCCTAAAATAAAATAAAAGTCTACTTGTTTTTTACAAATAGACTTCTACAAAGGAAGATACAAACATTAAAAAAGGTAACTTAATATTAGTTTTGCATAATATCATTTTAAATTAGAACTATTGTACTGTCAAGGACATTTTTAAGACATCTCATCTATGATAAGTCAAGCCCATCTATTCCAAAAAACAACACAGAAAGTTCTTGTATTGCCTTATTTTTATCTCTGCTAACTGTTTTGGTACTTATATGTTCTTTTTCTGCAATTTCTTCAAAAGACAATGGTATTTCTTTTATATATAAATAATCTATCACTTTATATCTTCGTATCATTTCTTGATTGTTAGTTGCTTTTGCTTTTTTTTCAAAGAATTCTAAACACATAGTTATATGATCTAATATTATTTTTGTTTTTTCTTTACTTTTTAAAATACTTGAAACAACAAAAGCATCATCTTGCAAATTATATAAATCATCAAATAATTGTACTGTTACATTACTTTTAGAAATTTCTTTTTTTATTGGATTTTCAACTGTATATTTAGCATTATTGCAATGTTCAACAAAGGACCTATAATTTTTTAATAATAGCTTTGTATTTCTTAATCTTTTATCATATTTTATTTTCATTTTATTTTTTTGCTTAAAATCATACTCTTTCATTCCTTTTTGTATTCCCTCATTAACCCCTGCAGTAATTGCTTTCTCTAAAACTGATAATGTTGTTGCATCAATTTCAATTTTTTTCTCACTCACAACAATCACTCCTCCTTTTCCTTTGTATCTTCATAATACACACAATTTACACTATTATCTAGTAACCTTTTTATTTCACATAAATTGCTTTTTTTGTTTTTACAATTCTTACACATTTTTTCCATATATTCTTTATCACTAACAATCTTCATTTGAACCCTCCTAAAATATTTATTTTTCAATATTTCTTAATTTTTCATCTATTAAGTCAATACCATTCTGGAGACTTTTTACTTGCACCATTGTCATATCTAACGCATATTGCAACCCCTCTTTTTGTCCTATTAAATAGTTTTTGAAATTATCTATACTTTTCGTCTCTTCCATTGTCGTTTCTCCTTTCAATTTTTGTTATTGTTCTATGTGCTTTCACAAATTTTTCACAATAGGTTAAATGCTCACTTGCTAATTTGCAATTTAAAAAATATCCACAATCTAAACATACATTTCTAGCCATTGTCTTTCTCCTTTTTTTCATTTTCTATTTTGCACCATATACATTGATTTTTTGTTTTTTCATCACTTACCCAAAATGTAAATCTGTGACAATCTGGGCATCTATGTTTTGGATTTTTTCCAAATTTCTGTTTTAATACTGCTTTATCTTGATTATCTCTTAATTTTTTACTTAAATTACTCATTTATTTTTCCTCCAATAAACTCTTTAAAATACTTATTGTTTTTTCTAAATCTCTTTCCTCTAAAAAATCCCAGTAGCCGTCATTTTCTAATTTTTTTATTTGTTCCTCTATTGTTTTTTTAGAAACAACCTCTTGTTTTGTTAATACTGTAATACCTTTTAATTTCAATACTCCATACATTTTATTTTCTGGTAGTTTATCAATATACCTCAGGAATTTTGATGCATTATATAAGCCCTGTCCATTACTTCTACTACCAACTTTTATCTCCATTTTAGCCCTCCTCCAAATCATCAAATAATTTGTTATATATTTCTATTTTGTTCAGTTTATTCAATATTTCTTTTACTTCATTTTCTGATAGTAATTCAATATAATCTTTATCACTATATGCTACATCGGTTTGTCCAACATACTCTCCAATATGTACAAAGAATTGCCCTTTTTGAGTTTTATACAATGTATGCCTATATTTAGGATAGGTTGTTACAAATAACCCCTTATGTTCTATCTGTTTTATATATTTAATTATTTCTTGAGCTTTTTCTGTATCATATACTTTATTTTTTATTAAATATCTCATAAATTTTCCTCCACTATTTTAATAACGTCAGATACTCCATTAAGATAATCATAATCATAAGGAAGTGTTTCTGCTTTTTTTGAAAATTGTCCTATTTTTTTTATTGTTTTCTCTTTTTTATTTTTTAGTTCTTCATTCTCTTTTAATACTCTTTTATAATCTGATAAAATAACATCAACATACTTTTTTCTAGTAATAACAAAATTTTCAATACCTTCTTTTTTAAAAGTTCTCAACAACTCATACATTTTTATTTTCTTACCAGTTGATAATTTTTTCAATGCTTCTTCTATGCTATTTTCTTTCACTTAAAACACCTCCTAATCAATATCTTGATAAAAATTCTTTTAATTCTTTTCTTAATATTTCCAAATCATTTATGTTTTCTAGTAATTTATTTAATTCATCTCTAGTTAATTTTATACAATCCCAATCAGTTTCATCAAAGTCATAACAACTACAATGATAGCCTTCAGCTAAAACAAATTCATCATAATTTGTATCAGGCATATTCTCTAGCAATAATAGCCTCTCCATTTCATAATCTTTTTCTGTTGTTGTTGCAAATAATACATTATGCATTTTTATATCTGTTTTATTTTTTAAATTATATTTTTTCATCCACTTATTTTTTCTCCAACATTTTTATTTGATAACATACTTCTCTAATTTCTTCATATATTTCAGATGTTGTCCACTTTTTCCCATTAGTCTTAAATTCACTTGGAAGTATTTCTTCATATCCTGCATAATCTCCATAGTGTGCATAATCCCAGCCAATAAATTTTCCATCTATTTTTTGATTTTTACTAATCCATAAATGGTCATCAAAATATGTAATCCCACCGTGAACATCCAGCTTAATATCTAACTTATCTTCATCAATATTGATATTGTCTGGCATTTTTATATAAGCTGTTGGATGTGTTCCTAAATTCAGAATATAATATAGCAATCCAAAACAAAAACCAGTATCTAATACCTCTATTTTTCTTTCAAATTGATATTTCATCTCTTTCATTTCTCATCACTCTCCTTCGCTACTTGTAAAATACACATAATTGTAATTCCAATATAACAACCTAATATAAAACCAATTAAAAATTTAATCATTTTTCCCTCCTGTTTTTATTAGTGCGTGTTCATAATCTCCACTAAACATTGACTTATTATTGCAAGCCCATTTATATCCTTTAGGCTCTGTATTGGTATTTTCTATATATCTCCATCCATCAGGCAATTTATTTAAAATCTCAATTCCTTTTTCTTTAAAATACTCTAAATAATCTTTCATTCTTTTATCTCCTCAATCATTACTACTGTACTTGGTGCTTGCGAATAATATTTCTCAACTTCTAGCTTTACAATTTGCTTATCATCTAAATAAGCAATTCCATTTAAAGAATCCAATATACTTTTTGCAATATTATCTGTGTCGGGCTTCACTGTTGGAAATATTTCGCAATTCAACATTTGTTGTTTTTTCTTTTTACTTGTACTTTTGGGTATTTCATAATAAGCAATAATTTTAGCTTTTAAAGGTTCCTCAAATGGTTTAATTTCCTTGTATTTATCTAATAAACAAGTTCTAATCCAATTTTCATACTCAACTGTTTGTTTTGGTGTATATGCAAATTTTCCATTAAATCTTGGTCTTTGTTTTGCTTGTACTTTCCCTGGAATAACAAAATTTATTTTCATTTTTAATTCACTCCTTATTTTTATTCATCAGTTCGTTTCAAATTTTATATAGGTAATACTTTTTTAATGCCATTTTTCAATTTCTTTTTAGGTAATTTTGTCTTTTTTTATCTTAAATGTATAATTTGTTGTTTTACTTTTATTTTCTCTTAAAATTGATTTTAGAGCTTTGTTTTTGGTTTGCTATATAATATTTACTTTGCCAGTCATTATATCCTGAACAAAACTCTTTACATCTCTTATATCCAACAAACTCTGGATTTTCTAGTTTATTACATCCTAAACAATACTTACATAATACTTCATCGCCTATTTGTTTCATTTTTTATTTCCTCTCTTAAACTTTTTATAAAATAACCTATAAATTTAACTAATTCTTTCTCATCTTGATAACTACAATATTCTTTAGTTTTTAAAAATCTAAAATTAAAATTCTTTATGTTTAAATTATCAATATATATTCTATATGGAGAACAATATAATTGAGCAATAGTCCAATATTGTATTTTTAATTCTGTTAATTTTTCATCAGGAATACAAGAATAATTTTCTATGTATAAATCCAATCTTTTTAGAATTGTTTGTATATTTTGTTTATCTGCTAAAGAAATGTTTTCAAATTGATTTTCCTTATTTATTAAATATAAAAATAATAAGTTTAGTTTAGTATAGTTTAGTTTAGTATTTAATTTATTAGATGTGGTTATTTTGTTGGTTGTTTTGTTGGTTACTTTGTTTCTCGACATTTCTTGTATGTCTTTTGCCTCAATGCTTTCCTCTGTTATTTTGTTGGTTGCTTCTATGGTTGTTTTGTTGGTTGTTTGATGGTTATTATTTTGTAAAGCTGATTGGTAATCACTATATTTTTCAATAGTTATCACTAAATATTTGTTGGTTGACTCTACACTAATTTCATCCGTACTTTGTAATTTTTTTAATGCTGTTCTAACTTGTTGTCTTGTTAATTTTAAATCCGATGCTAAATTTCCTGATGAAATAATAACTTGTCCTCTTTTTACCACTCTTCCTTGCCATTTTTTATCTTCATAACTTGCTAATAAAAGAAGATGGATAAAAACTGACTTTACATTAGTATCTTGGTACCATTCCCAATTAACAAACTTTTTGTATAAACTTATCCATCCCTCCATTATATCTACTTTCTTCCTTTCACAAATTATTTTTTATCAAAAAAGAAATCTGTATCATCTTCAGTTGTTGTATTTTCGATATTATTGTCTATTGTATTTTCACTTTCTACAGTTTCAACTGGGATTGGTTCATCTTCTACATTTGAATTATTATCTACATAATCGTATGTACCATTATCGTTAATAACTGCCATATCTGATTCAAGTGCTTTTTGCATAGTTAAATCTACGCTCATAATTCCCCATTTTGAAATCAATTGTCTTAACATTGTTTTATATGCCATTCCATCAAAATCTTTTTCCCAAAATGTATATCCTTTTTTTGCTCTATATCCCATTGAATATTTTAATGCGTGTGCCTCCATTTTCTCTTTAGACCAATAAATTGTTTTTCTAAATCCGTTTAAATATTCAAACATAGCATAATAACCAATAGTTGTTGCTTTTTCTCTTTCCTCCTCATTTTCAATAAGTTGTACTTCTAATTCCTCATTAAGTGGATCGTATTTTTTTAATTCTCCCTCTTTTATTGCTAAAACATTTAACTTCTTATATTGTCCACTTCTAATAGCTAATTGAATATAACCTTTATATCCAATTTGAAATTGAGCCACTTTACAACCTCTTTTGCTATCGTTAAAAGGAACCATATAATATTGACCTAATTGAGGACTAGGGCTCAAATTAAGAGCCTGTCCTAATAGTGCTGCAGATACTATTGATGAATTATCACATTCTGCTAATTGAGGATTAGTTGAAACTGCAGATATTATTGAAGTAATAAATTGTTGTCCTTTTTCTCCTCCAACCATTTCATTTATCTTTTTTTTCATTGCATCTTGTGCTAAAAAAGCACTAAATGTCTTTTTTTCTTCTTTTTTAACTAAACTGTTCTTGACTTCCATTTTTATTCCTCCTCTTCCATTTCATTTCTATAATTTGCATAAATTACAAAATAATCGACTTTATTTGTACCATCTTCAAATTGTTCTCCATCTTTTAAATTATGTGTATGTCTATATGCGTCCTCTATAATAACTTCTGCATCATCATAATCACATTGGTCTACTCCACTATCGCTCCATAGTTCAACTTCCAACTCATCTGGGACATTTTCTAAAGCCTTTTTTAAATTTCCAACCGTTAATTTTGCCATTTTCTATTCCTCCCCAAATAATGATTGTTGTTCATTGACATTTTTTACAAGCACATCATCGCCATCTATTTCAACTGAATAATTAAAACCTAAACAACTTTTATATGTTCCTTTAGCTTCTTTTATCTTTTCTGTTATTTGATAATCATAATTAGGTTCTAAATATTCGTTAAAATCTTTGTCATCTTTTTTTGTTACATTGACTCCGATTTTTAAAGTTATTTCTGCCTCTTTACCAGTCAATATTGCATTTTTTGTTAGAATATCAATTGATTTTTCCAATTTTTCTTTCATTGGTTTTAATAATTTATTATCTAAACTTAATCTTTCCATTATTTATTTTCCTCCTTATGTTCTGCTTTTTCTTCTTGCAATTTTTTTAATACTGCATTATATCGACATCTTTCCCTACCTTTTAAATATCCATTTAATATGCTATCTACATCAAAGTACAATTCAGTATCGTTATAATTTAGTCTTGCATTATCAAATAGTATAGTTAATATTTCATCTAGTTCATCACTAGCCTTATCTGATGACTCTTTTTCAGATAATAAATCCATAAAATCATCTAATTTCATTTCAACTTTTCCATTTTCCATAATTACATTGCCCCCTCAATTATCTTTTTTAATGTCTCGGCAAATTCTTTTGCATTTTCTTTTGTTATATGAATTTCTTTTACTTCAATTTTTTTCTCTTCTTTCTTACTTTTATTTAATCCTTGTTCTATCGCATATTCCAACATTTTTCTATCGAATCCACTTTCTAGCAAATTCTTAATTAAAGCTCCTATTAAAGCTGAAATAGTTTCTTCATCGCCCTTTACAACTTGTTTTTGTTTTCCTGTCTTGTTTTCACTATCAAATTTTAAATTTATCTCTGCATAAAATCTTTCTTCATTTAATTTCATTTTTAAACCCTCCTATAATCAATTTCATTTATTTCTAAAAACTCTTTTAATTTCATAAATTTTTCTTTAGTAGTTATTACTCTAAAATCAATTTGTATTAAGTTTTCTGTTTTCGATACAATATTTGTTATTTTTTCGCTATTCTCTTTTATGTTTTGTTCTTCACTTGTTGCTTTCTGTGTATTTCTTAATTGTTCTAATTTCTTATTATTCTCATCAATTTTCATACCTTCTTGTAAAGAATTTCCTAATATGCTTGGATCTGTAATATTATTGAAATAATAATTTTTTACTGATTTATTTATAGATTCATCTTGTATTTGAGCATCTATTACCTTTAAATCAGTTGTTGTTTTAGCAATTAAGTGTTTTATTTCATCCTCTATTTTTTTTATTGTATATGTTTTATTTAACCATCTTTGATTAAATATCTGTTCAAAAATTATTAGTTCTTTGAAATCCCCTATGTATGTATTAAATAAATCTTCTATTTGTTTTTTCTTTTCTTCTTGTTCTTTTGTTTCAAATGCTTTTACTTGTATATCTATGGAATTTGATGCATCTGTAATTATTCCCTGCAATTCTTTACATTTAGATTCAAAATCTTCAAATGGTTTTAGCACTTCCTTTTTTATTCTAATTTTCTCATCATTTAGTGCTTTAGCCACTTTATTCAATGTTGCTCTGTCCGATTTTGCATTTGTAATGGTTTCTTCTGTATAAACCATTGATTTATATTCTTTTGCTTTTTCCGTTATCCATTTTTTTATATCTTCATAGTTGAATTGAATAGGTGCTAATGCTTTTATTTCTTCTACTTTTAATTCCATTATTCATTTTCTCCTTTACTAAAAAATTCTTCCTTGTCAATTCTTTTAATTATAATTTTCATATAATCTTTTATTTTCTCAATTTCTTTTTCATCTATGTTTGTCCTAACAACTTGTGCAACAGACTTACCATATCTAGTAGGTACTTCGACCACATCTCCAACATTTATGTCTTTAATATCTGAATAATAACTATATTCTCTACCACTAAATGTTTGTTTTTTGAATTTATCTTCGTATTTAACTCCTACAATTTCTAATTTTGTAGGTATCTCATCTGTTCCTTTTATAATGTTTGCCATTTTTAGTCCTCCTTTCTTATTACTATAAACTTAATTACATTTTCATCAATTTTATATTGTCTCTCTAATTCTGCAATAAATGATGCCTCACTTGTAAAATTGATTTCAATATATATTCCTTCTTTATTCTTTTTAACTTCATAAGCTAATCTTTTCTTTCCAATATTTTCTATACTTATAACATTTCCATTTTTATTTATTATCTTTTTGTATTTATTCTCAATTTCATTTTGTTGTTTTTCATTAAGTTTAGGGTTAACAATAATTATACTTTCATATTTATTCATTTTTATATCTTCCTTTCTCGTATAATAGATTTATAAATTTGGTAATACTAATGGTGGTTGAATATCTTTTTCAACATATTTAGTCCAAAACTCTATTTCTTTTTCTCTTAATAGTTTAATGTCCTCTTCTACATCTTTTCTTAATATTGTATAATGTTTTGTTTCAAGTCTTATTTCTCCACTATAATCATATTTTAATTGTGCTTTTAGTATTGCAAACGAATAACCTGTTACATTCAAATAATGTAAAACTTGACAATAATAATTATCTGGTATTTTTTCTTTCCATTTTTCTTTTTGCATAGATTGTAAAATATTAGTTGTCTTTATTTCTAAAATTCCTAATTCCCCAGTGTTTTTATCCACAAGTTGTCCATCTAGACTAGCAAATAAAAATGGATATATTGGATGCTTTATTATTGCATTTTCTTGGTGTGTAACCTCATATTGTGGAAAATCCAGTTTAAATAATTCTCTTAAATGATCCTCTGCTTTAGTTCCATACTTCACATAAGGCTTGTCGGAAATATCCTCTGCATCTTTTCTTCCTGTCTTTTCTTCCCATAAATCAATTGATGTTTTATATGGATTCAAACCTAATATTGTTGCTGCATCAGAACCACCTATTCCTTTTTTTCTTTCTTCTAGCCAATCCTCTCTTGTCAAATCAAATTCCTCCTATCTTTCAACAAATTTCTTTTTATTGCACCATAGATAATCATCAGTTGGGCAAAAATCTTCATATACTAATGCGAACTCATTATGTTCATCGCAATACATATCGCCATTGCCTTCATACATACAATTCATACAGTTTTCACAAGTTATAATCGTTTTGTTTTTATGTCTTTTTCTTTGTACTGGCTTTGCCATTTTTCTCTTCCTTTCTATTGAACTTCACTTGGTTTTATGTTAAAATACAAATGAAGTTAATTTATATAAATTTTCTTTACAAGAACTATCTGTTACTTTTGTCGGTTGTAGGTAGTTCTTCTATTTTTTCATCTAATAAATCCTGTTGTAATTCATAAATTGTATTGGTTGCTAATTCTGATATTTCTCTTTTTTTGCTTTCTATATTATCCTGGTTTATTTCTTGTGCTAAATCTCTAATAGTTTGTAAAATATCTGATAGACTATCTTTTATATCTTGAATTTCTCTATCTTTTAATCTTATCGTTTCCTCCATACTAATTCCCCCTTTCTAAAAGTTTTAAATTATTTTTCATAATTCTTAATGTTGTTAGCATATTGTTGTATCTATATATGATAAATAAACTTTTCACATAAACTTTAATATTCATTTTACTTTTTTCCTTTCTTATCTTTTTCACTATCTTGGTAAGCATCTTCAATAATAGTAACTAATATTCCACCCAATATAGGAATTAAGTATTCCCCACCATAAGCCTTATGTCCTCTAATTTTTGTCGCATAATGAATAGCAAGTATTGTTAATATTATTGTTGCAATTATTACAATAAGTTCTAATATTCTTATCAAAAACTTTTTTTTATTTATTATTTTCATAATTTGTTTTCTCCTTTACACCTAAATATTCAAAAAATTTACTTTTTATAATGATATAACTCCAATTTCCTCCATCTTTTTGTGGTGGAATAGCTGTTCCAAAATCAAATCTTTTTTCTCTTAGTCCTGCTCTCACAAATTCTGCATTTCTATGTAATATTTTTCCTGCTTCGTATGGTGTAATAGTTTCAATTTCTGGCATCCTTTTTTCCCTCCTTTAAATTTTGTGTCCTGTCGCATTTTTAATTTTTTCATTTTTTTCTCTCCCTTTGTTAATTTTTTTAACAATTTATTCTAAAAAAATATATTTTGTTTCATCTAAATTGTTTTGCTTACAATATCTCACAATTCCATTACATACTTTTGGACTGTGATCTATTGCTTTTTTATTAAGTACAGAATTTAAGTAAGATGGGTCTACCCCAATAGTTTCAGCAAAAAAGCTCTTATTGTTTCTAAATTTTTCTTCTATCAACTGTAATACTGCCTCAATGTTTATTCTCAATTTTATCACTCTCCTTTTTGTTAATTTTTTTAACAAAATCATTATATATTTAGTTTTTGAAAAAGTCAATACTTTTTGTTAAATTTTTTAACATTTTTTGTTGACTTTTTTAAAACCCTGTTATATACTATATTTGCAGGAGGTTATTTTATGTTTGATAAGAATAAATTTGCAACAATTATAAAAAATATAAATGAATTATATGAGAATCAAACTCGTTTTGCCAATGCTTCTGGTGTTAATCGAACATATCTTTCTCAATATATGAATTTAAAATTAGATAGTCCCCCATCTCCTAAGGTTTTAAAAGGAATTGCTACTGCTTCAAAAGGTATAACAAGTTATGATGAATTGATGGAAGTTTGTGGCTATGTTTCTTCTAATGAAATTATTGAAATTACAAACCCTCAGTTAAATACAAATGATGACAATTTTTTTACTATACCAGTTTTCATATCCAATAATGGAAAGTTAGAAAAAACTGATGAAGATATAATGTTACCTTTTAAATGGGATTATATTCATAATTATTTTGGCTACAGAATAAATGATGACTCTATGCTCCCACTTGTAGGAATTGGGGATTTAGCAATTATAGAAGAAATAAATAGTTATAGTAATGGTCAAACTTGCCTAATTTCTATTGATGATAAAACTATATTTATCAGAAAAATTATTGATTTTAAGGAATACATTGAATTACATACTGCAATTCCTTATAGTCAACCTATAAAACTAACCGATGAAGAAAAACAAAAAAGAAATTTTAAAATATTAGGAAAAGTAATTAAAGTTGAAAACTCTAGTGCTTTTAAATAGGAGGTTATAATGAAATTTGGTTTTAGGACTCCAAGTTTGAAGAAATCATTTAAAGCTAGAACAACAGGAAAAATAAAAAGAAGTATAAAAAAATCAATAAATCCAATGTATGGTAAAAAGGGTATGGGATATATAAAAAATCCTAAACGAGCATTAAAAAATAGTTTATATCATAAAACTACTATTGATATAACCAAACCAATAAAAAAATCCTTATTTCATAAAGATACTAATAAAAATAAAATTTCTGCAGCAAAAATGGGATTAGCATTATATACAGGTGGTCTCTCATTATTATTTACGGGAATACATAAGAAAAATAACAACTCAACTAATATAAGTAAAAAAAATACTAAAGTAAAAGGTTTTTTAGATTAAAAAAATGGATAATGTGTTTAGTTTGCGACAGGACACATTACCCAAAGGCTGTAACCACTATTGAAAGTGACTACTTAATTATAATATCAAAAAAGACTTTCATTTTCAATAGTTTTACAAGAAAAAAATTATTAAAATGGAGGTTTTTTATTATGCAAAGTAAAAAAAGAGCTAACGGCAAAGGCTCTGCTATTTACTTAGGAAAAAATAGGAATAAACCTTGGGGTGCAAGAATTACTATCGGAAAAGATATAAATGGAAATGCAATAAGATTTTTTATAGATGCTTTTGAAACAGAATTAGATGCTTTAGTTTGTCTTGAAAACTATCATAGAAATCCTGTTCCACTATATATTAAACAAAAAATATATGATAAAATTGTTACTTTTCCAAAAAATCCATATCCTCTAGTACCAGTTTTAGATCCTAAAAAATCAACAATAGAAAAAGTTAAAAAAGAAAATTATACATTTAAACAATTATTTGAAAAATTTAAGGAAACTAAAATGCTTACAAAAGAAGAGGAAAAATTAGAAAAAACACATCATATTAGACCTAAAAATAAACCTTTTAGTCGCAATTATTGTAGAGGAATGACTACTGCTTTTCATAATTCAAAAGGGCTATATGATAAAGTTTATAAAGAATTGAGAGCATCTGATTTTAATAAATTCTTGAAAGAAAGTAAAAAAGGTGCTTCTGCACAAAAACAAATGGTTAATTTATATCTAAATCTTGATAAATTTGCTCTTGAAGAGGATTTTATTGAAAAAGGCTACGCAAAATTTATTACTGCTACTACAAATGATAGAAAAGAAATTAAAAAGGCTCAAAATAAAGTTACAGAAAAAGAAAAAGTATTTACCTATGAACAAATTGCTTATTTGTGGAATTTTGTTCCCAAAAGTGATGGCTTACAAAAAGAAAGAAAACAAAACAGAGAACTCTTTATTAGAGACTTTTGGCTGATGTTATTATATTGTGGTTGTAGAGCTGATGAATTGCTTTCAATTTATAGTGCAAATGTATTTTTAGATGAAAATTATTTTATAGGTGGACTAAAAACAGAGGCTGGAATAAATAGAACAATACCAATTCATCCTGCAATAAAGCCATTATTTGAAAAATACTATAATCCTGACAATGAATTTTTATTTATGCAACCAAATGGAAATAAAATTGACTATGATTATTATCTATACCATTACAAATATAATTTTAAAGATTTACATACTTTTGTTTCTGAACATACTGCTCACGATTGTAGGCATACTCTAAGAACTGAATTAGAAAAATTAAATATAAAACAGGTAATCATAAATTCCATTATCGGACATAGTAATGAAAATGTTGGTCAAGATGTTTATACTCATATTCCTCTCGAAGAAAAACAAGCAGCAATAAATATGATTGAATATAAAAAACAAAAAAAGTTATATATTTTAGCTTCAAATCAATAAAAAACCTATTGCAACTTATTAAGTGGGCAACAAAAGGGTAACAAAAAAGTAATACCAAGTTTTAAATAGCTTGGTATTACTGCATTTCATTATACTTCCATAATAATAGGGATAATCATTGGGTTTCTTTTTGTTTTTGCAAATATATAATCTCTTAAGTTTTCTCTTACAGTTGTTTTTATTGTTGACCAATCACGAATTTCTCTTTCTTCACATTTTTTAACTTCATGTCTTACAACTGCTTTTACATCATCCATTAAATTTTCTGATTCTCTAACATAAACAAATCCTCTTGAAATAACATCTGGCCCAGCTATTACTTCTCCTGTTGATCCATCCATTGTTAATACTATGATTATTAAACCATCTTGTGATAAATGTTGTCTATCTCTTAATACAATATTTCCAACATCTCCTACTCCTAAACCATCAACAAGCACTCTTCCACTTTGAACTGTACTTGTAAATTCAGCACTATCTTCATTAATTTCTAATACTCTACCATTTTGTAACATTATGATGTTGTCTTTGTCTATTCCCATACTTTGAGCTGTTTCACTATGGGCAATTAATTGTCTATATTCTCCATGTACTGGTATAAAGTATTTTGGTTTCGCTAATGCTATTATTAATTTTTGTTCTTCTTGACAAGCATGTCCTGATACGTGAACATCTTCTAATGCACTATATACAACTTCTGCTCCTATTTGCATTAAATCATCAATTACTTTTGATACAAATTTCTCGTTTCCTGGTATAGGTGTTGCAGAAATAATTACTAAATCATTTGGTGTGATTTTTACTTTTCTATGATCCCCTGCTGCCATTCTTGTTAATGCTGACATTGGTTCTCCCTGACTTCCTGTTGTAATTATAACTAGTTGTTCATCAGTATAATTTTTTATCATATCTATATCAATAAATAAATTTTCTGGACATTCGATATATCCTAATTCTCTTGCAGTTGTGATCATATTTATCATACTTCTTCCACATACTGCAATTTTTCTGTTATATTTTATCGCTGCATTAACAATTTGTTGAACCCTGTGTACATTTGATGCAAATGTTGCTACAACTATTCTTTTTGTACAATGTAAAAATAATTTATCAAATACTTCTCCTACTGAACTTTCAGACATTGTAAATCCTTTTCTTTCACTATTTGTACTGTCTGACATTAATGCTAAAATTCCTTGTTCTCCTAGTTCAGCAATTCTTCCAAAGTCCATTATTTTTCCATCTATTGGTGTAAAGTCTACTTTGAAGTCACCAGTGTGCAATATTGTTCCTGCTGGTGTTGTTATTCCTAGCATTACTGAATCTGGGATACTATGTGAACTTCTAATAAATTCTACTTTAAAGTTTTTTCCTAATTTAACTGTTTCGCCTTGAGTAACTTCATGTAATTCAGTTGTTCTTAATAATTTGTGTTCTTCTAATTTATTTTTTATTAATCCAACTGTTAATTTAGTTGCATAAATTGGAACATTTATTTTCTTTAATAAATATGGTATTGAACCAATATGATCTTCATGTCCATGTGTTATTACTAATCCTTTTATTTTATCCACATTTTTTTCTAGATATGTTATATCTGGTATAACTAAGTCTATTCCTAACATATCATCTTCTGGGAATGATAAACCACAATCAACAACTATTATTTCATTTTCATATTCAAAAACTGTTATATTTTTTCCTATTTCATGTAATCCACCTAATGGAATTATTTTTAATTTTGATTTTTTGAATATTGATTTATTTGTATTTCTTGTTGTTTTTCTTCTTTGAGTAGTAGTACTTTTTCCTGCTTTTACCGTTTTTGCGTTTTCTCTTTTAGCTATTGATGTACTTTCTTTTTCTACTGCCCTTGTTCTTCTTTTTGTTTCTGAACTTTTGGCAGTTCTTTTTACTCCTTCTCTAGTCTTTTTTACATTTTCCCCTTCTTTTTTAGCTACTCTTTTTCTTTTTGTTTCTACTTTTGCTTTACTTTTGGTTTGCTTTTTTTCTAAATTCTCTTCTGCCATAAAATCTCCCTTCTTTTTTATAACTTTTTGGCTTCTTGCCTAATCTCCTGAGTTTTATCTTTTTTCCTAATTATTTTTATATACATTAATAAAGCTTATATTTATATTGCTTCTCCCAGCTTTTATATAAACTATTATAGAAAATTATATTACACAAAAATTCTCTCAATTTTTTCTCGTGTCTAAATAATCTTGCTTTACATTTTTTACATTTACTTTATTAAATTATTTTTCCGCTCTCATATTTTTCGTATACCTTACTACATTTTAATTAGGTATCATTTATAATAAAATCTCATAATATAGCATTTACATATGCTATCAACTGTTTCCAATTATACTATATTAGCTCGAAAAAGTCAAGAAAAGAGGAAAGCCCAATAATTTTAAACTTTCCTCTTCAATTTTATTATTATTTATTTTCTCCTCTTCCTTCTGGAAGTGCATCTGAATAGTCTATAACTACTCTTATTCTTGTAATTGCTTTTACAGCTCTCACTATTTTACTATTTTTTATTCTTTGCCATAAACTTGGTTTAGCTTCAAATGTCATTTCTTGATTATATTGTTGTTGTTCTATTTCTTGTATTGGTGTTTCTTTTTCTGGTTCAGCAACTTCTATATTTTCAACAACAGGTTGTTCCTCTACTTCTTCAACTGGTGTTGGAATAGATTTTAATGCATCTGCAATTTCAATTCCTATATAACTTAAAGCTTTTGATTTATCTTCTATTCTTTCCATATCTATTTCTATATGTAGATTAGATTCCAAATTGTTTACTCTTGCATTTAGTAATTTCATTGCATCTTGATAATTTTGTGAAGTTGTTCCTTTAGCTTTTCCTATTATATTTAATGGCTCAATTATATCTTCTGAAAAATCTTCTTCTGCTGCTTTAACCTGTTCTTTCCAGTCTTCTTCTTTATTTTCAACTGCTTCCATTACTTCTTTTAATTTACCAGCTAATGCAATATTTTCTTCTCTTTGTCTAATTAATTCTTCAATTCTTTTAGTATTTTCTTCAAATTGATTTGTTGCATATTCTACTAATCCGTAAGCTGCTTTATATACACTTGCTGGAAAATTTTTCTTTTTAGGATATTCGATTAAATATGTTTTTATAGATTCAACTAAATCTTTAAAATATGTATCATCTTCTAGTTGAACTATTTGTTTCTTACTTTTGGGATTTATTAATTTTTGTACTTTATCTATATTTGATAATATTTTTTCTTCAGTGATAACCATTCTCACATTTACTATGCCAGATTTAGACATTGTAAATTACCTCCTTCATCTTACGCGTATTCAGCTTTGCTGTTCTCTATTATTATACATTAACCTACAAAAAACTACAAGATACAGCAGTTATTTTTTCTGTTAAATTTTTATTACAGTAACATTACAATAATATTACAAAACAGTTTTAATGGTATTTCTGCATTGTTTTTCGATTTCTATGACTCATGAAATAAGTCCAATTCTAATCGAATTGGACTCTTTTAGAGCTAAAATATCTGTACTTACAATAAATTTATCATATTTTTTCTTATAATACTGTTTTCATTTCTTCAGCTCTTTTTGTTTTCTGTGTTGTTGTTTTTATTAATTCTTTATCTGTAATACTAATATCCCTAATATATTTATAAGCTGGCATTTCCTTATTTACTTTTTTAACTTCTTTCCATAGTATATCTTTTAATTCAGATTCATCTATAGTTCCATATGCTTCTTTTGCAATTTCTGGATCATATACAATTTTAGCACAAATTTTATAATCTCCATCATCTTCTGGTCTTCCATATACAAAACTTTCTTTAACCCCTTCAATTTTATTTACTAATGTCTCTAGTTCTTCTGGGAATATATTTTTTCCATTTTTTAATACTATTACAAATTTCTTTCTTCCAGAAATAAATATATATCCATCTTTATCTATTCTTGCTAAGTCTCCTGTATGTAGCCATTCTCCTTCTAATGTTTCTTTTGTAGCTTCTTCATTATTATAATAACCAAGCATAATTGATGGTCCTTTTGCTACTAGTTCTCCAATTCCATCTTCATCTGGGTCTAATATTTTCGCATCTATACTCGGAAAAGCTTTTCCTATTGATCCTATTTTTTGATACTTGTCATCCTCAGCAGCTATAACTGGTGAACTTTCTGTAAGTCCATATCCTTGGTACATTGTAAATCCCATTGCATTAAATCCTTTTTCTGTTTCTGGATCTAATGCAGCACCTCCTGAAACAAATAATCTAGCATCTTCACCTAATGTTTGATGTACTTCTTTAAATAATTGTTTTCTTATATCAATACCAAATTTTAGTAGAAATTGGCTTATTTTCATTCCTTTTTTTACCGTTTCTAGTTTACCTTTTTTCTCAATTCCTTTCATTACTTTTTTATACATAGATTCAAAAAGTATTGGAACTGATATCATTGCTGTAATTTTATATTCTTTTATATTTTCTGCAATATGTCTTATCCCATCACAGAAGCAAATTGCTCCACCAACTGATATTGGATATAAAAATCCAACTGTACATTCAAAAGTATGATGTAATGGTAAAAACGATAAAAATCTATCTTTTTCTGTTACTTTTATTACTGATGTAATATCTGCTAAATTTGAACAAATATTTTTATGTGATAACATTACTGCTTTTGACATTGCTGTTGTTCCTGAAGTAAATAACATTATTCCCATTTTTTCGTTATCTATTTTAGCATTTAAAAATTCTTTGTTTCCATTATCTATTAGTACTTTTCCTTGTTCTGTTAGCTCTTTTTGTGATTTTATACCATCTTCTTCTTTTTCTAAATCCATAGATATAAAATATTTTAAATTAGTATTTTTTTGTTCTTTTATTTTATTCATAACTTCATTATATTTTTTTGAATAAAATATTGCTTCAACTTCTGAACGAATTATTAAATTTTCAATTTCATTGTCTGGTAATGCTTTATCTAAAGGAACAATTACTCCTACTCCTGTTGCAACTGCAAGGTAATCCACTGCCCATTCATATCTATTTTCTGATATTACAGCTATTCTCTTATCTTTTAGTCCCATATCTATCAATTTTGTTCCCAAATTGTTTATTTCATCTCTGAATTCTTTATGTGTTATTTCCATAAATTTATCTTTTTTTTCTGTCTTAAATATATATGCTGGTCTATCTCCAAACTTTTTCCCTGATTCTTGTAGCATTTCTTTTAAATCTGAATATTTTGTAAATTTATGTATTGGTTTTCTCATTATTAAAATCATTCCCTTCTAAAGGTTTCAAATAATTTACTAATTTTTTATTATTATATCTACCTTATTAATGTACCTTTAATCCTTTTATTATTGTATTTTCAAATTCTTTATATAATTTTATGATATTAAATTCCTCTTTATCTCTTACTTTATATACTAAACTTGAGCAAATTAATCCATATATTTCTGAAGCAATTGCTTGTGGGTTTCCAGCCTTTATCTCTCCTTTTTCTATCCCTTCTTTTACTATTTGTTCAATTTGATTTATGTATAGAAAAATTTGATTTTTACACATTTGATTTCTTGATTCATTTCCCCAAAATTGACTTAATAAAATTGTTATAAGATCTTCATATTTATCTACAATTTTTATTTGTATTAAAACAATTGCTTTTAGCTTATCTATATAATTAGAAAATTTTGCAGTTTTTATATCAACACTATTTTGTAATAATTTTATCCCTTCTTCAACAAGAAAATTAAATATTTCTTCTTTACTCGAAAAATGATAATATAAAGTTCCCTTAGCCACTCCTACTGTTGCAGTTATTTCTTCTATACTGGTAGCGTCATATCCTTTTTCTGCAAATAGTTTCATTGAAGTTTCAAATATTTTTCTTTTCGTTTTATTCATTTTTACCTCATTTCAATTTCATAGGATAAAGTTTTACTTACTTAAACTTTTTAATTATTATTTTTTATCCATAATAATTCCTACTTATTATATATATTTTTATTCAATAATGCAATAGTTTTATTTTTTTTTGAATCACTCGTACAAAAAATACCATTAAACATTTTTATTATTTTAGAAATTTACTTTCTACTTACATGTTTCAATGGTATTTTTATTATAATTATAATTCCTTTATTTACATTATAAAAATTTTATTTTACTATATGTAATTTGTTTTCTACTTTATTATTGGGATTTACAAGTTTTTTTATATATTCTAAAGTTTCATTTTGTACTTCTAAGATTTTTCCAATATTTAATCTATTTATTCTAATGTCATCTTTCATGACTAATTGTTCATTTCTAATTTCTATTTGTCCTTCTTTTAGAATTTTAATATCACTTTTCATTTGTTTCATATCTTTTTTCATTGTCTGTTGTTCTCTTTTTATATTCTTTATGTCTTTTTTCATTACTTGTTGTTCTTCTTTTATGTTCTTGATGTCTTCTTTCATTACTTGTTGTTCTTCTTTTATGTTCTTGATGTCTTCTTTCATTACTTGTTGTTCTTCTTTTATGTTCTTGATGTCTTCTTTCATTACTTGTTGTTCTTCTTTTATGTTCTTGATGTCTTCTTTCATTACTTGTTGTTCTTCTTTTATGTTCTTGATGTCTTCTTTCATTACTTGTTGTTCTTCTTTTATGTTCTTGATGTCTTCTTTCATTACTTGTTGTTCTTCCTTTATAACTTTGATATCTTTTTCCATTACATCTTGTCTTTCTTTTATGTTCTTGATGTCTTCTTTTATTACATGTTGCTCTTCTTTTATATTCTTGATATCATCTTTCATCTCGTATTGAGCAGATTTAACATCTTTAACTTCGGAACTTATTGTTTTAAGAATATTTATAATTTTTTCTTCCAATGTAAATTCCTCCTTTCTGCAGTAATTTTACTATTAAATTTTTATTAATTCAATAGTAAATTATTTCTAGGTTTACTAATAGATTTCAGTTTTTTACAATTTTTTTGAAATTTTTTTCGATTTAATTTTTGAATTCAATTTTAAAAAAAAATAAATTTTGAATAAAACTTTAGATAAATTAAAATATTTATATTAAAGAAATTATAATTATCAATTATCTTAACACATTTTTAAAATCACATCAACTATATTTGTTATAATTTTACATTTCTTTTACATTTTATACTATAATCTTTACTTTTTATTTTAACTAATATAAAATAACAGAAGATTGGTTATACTAATAAAAAAACTTTGGAGGAAACAAATGAAAAATAAAAATGAATTAAATTACAAAGATTTAAAAATGAACTGTAATCCTAATATTTTTAACTTTGATTCTACAGCTGAATTAGAAGCTATTCAAGATGGTATTGGTCAAGAAAGAGGAATTAAAGCTTTAGAATTTGGTTTACAAGTTGATTTAAAAGGTTATAATTTATATCTTGAAGGACCTAGTGGTGTTGGTAAAACTTCATATACTAGAAATTACTTAAATAAAATATCAGCTAAGAAAAAAATTCCTTCTGACTGGTGTTATGTTTATAATTTTCAGAATCCTAATGAGCCTATTGCAATTGAATTTCCTGCTGGAAAAGGTAAAGAATTCAAAGATGATATGGATGGATTTATTAAAGAAATCAAAAAAGATATTCAAAAAACATTTAATAATGATGATTTTGAAAAAGAAAAAGCTTTAATAAAACAAGAATTTGAAGCTAGACGTTCTGCTTTATTAGACAAATTGAATGAAAGTGCTTCGAAATACGATTTTCAAGTAAAAACTGCACAAAATGGTATTTATATGATGCCTGTAGTTAATGGAAAAGTTATTGAAGAAGAAGATTTTGAAAAATTAGATGATGAATTAAAAAAGAGTTATGAAGAAAAATCTGCAGTTGTTCAAGAACAAATAATGACGGTAATTAATCAAATAAAAGAAATTGAACGTCAATCAGATAAAAGAATTTCAGAATGGCAATCAAATGTTGCCTTGCTTACAGTTAACGCACATATTAATTACTTAAAATCAAAATATAAAAGAATTAAAAAAGTTAATAATTTTTTCAATGATGTTAAACAAGATGTATTAAAAAATATACCTGTATTTTTAGATGATAATGAAAAAAATCAAAATACTCAACAACAGCCAATGAATCCAGCAATGAAGAAGCCTGATCCTTGTTTGAATTATAGAGTTAATCTATTTATAGATAATTCTAATAAAGAAGGTGCACCAGTTATTATGGATTCTAACTATTCTTATAATAACATCTTTGGTGCAATAGAATATGAAAATTATTACGGTTCTTTAAAGACTGACCACACAATGTTAAAACCTGGTCTTTTACAACAAGCAAATGGAGGATATATAATATTCCAAGCAAAAGATTTATTAGCTAATGGTGCTTGTTATGAAGCCCTAAAAAAAGCTTTAAGAGTTAAACAAATTGCTATTGAAAATGCAACAGAGCAACGTTCTTCAATGGTATTAATTTCTTTAAAGCCTGAACCTATTCCACTTAATTTAAAAGTTATATTAATTGGAAATGCTCAAATATACCAAACTCTTTTAGCTATGGATTCTGATTTTAGAAAATTATTTAAAATAAAAGTTGAATTTGAAGAATCTGCTACATTAAACACAGCAAATGCTAATAAACTTGCTCAAATAATACATGGGTTCTGTGAGTATGAAGAATTACCACATTTAGACAAAGATGCAATGGCAAAATTAATTGAATATTCATCTAAATTAGCAGGAAGCCATAGTAAACTTTCTACAAGATTTGACGATTTAACTCAAATAGTTGGAGAAGCTGCAACTTGGGCAAAACTTTCTCGTTCAAAAACTGTTACTCCAAAATTTATAGATAAAGCTTTGGCAGAGCGTGTTGAGAGAGTAAAAAAATATGATGAAAAATATTTAGAAATGATTAAACAAAATACACTTCTTATTGATACAACTGGTTTTAAAGTTGGTCAGTTAAATGGTCTTACTGTCTTAACAATAGGTGATTATACATTTGGGAAACCTGCTAGAATTACAGTTAATACATATACTGGAAAAAATGGAGTAGTAAATATAGAAAGAGAAGTAGAAATATCTGGTCCTTCACATTCTAAGGGAGTTCTTATTTTAACTGGATATTTAGGGGAAATGTTTGCACAAGATATTCCATTATGCTTAACTGCTAGTATATGTTTTGAACAGTTATACAATGGTGTAGATGGTGATAGTGCTTCTAGCACTGAATTATATGGGCTACTTTCTAGTTTGTCTGGAATTCCAATTAACCAATCAATAGCTGTAACTGGTTCTGTAAATCAAAAAGGCCAAATACAACCTATTGGTGGTGTTAATGAAAAAATCGAAGGATTTTTCCAAGTTTGTCAGTCTCGTGGATTAGATGGAAGTCATGGAGTTATGATTCCAATACAAAATGTTGATAACTTACAATTATCTGATGAAATTGTAGAAGCTGTAAAAGATAAAAAATTCCACATTTATGCAGTTTCAACTATTGAAGAAGGAATTGAAGTTTTAACAGGTGTTCCTGCTGGCAAAAAAGATAAAGATGGAAATTTCCCTGCAGGAACTGTAAATTATTTAGTTGCAGAAAAATTGAAAAAATTTGCAAAAGCAACTGAAAGAAATTAAAAAATATATAATTAACTAAAAAGACTTTAGGTAAACTTTGAATGAAGTTACGAATGCGACTGGAGAAATTTTAGAAATTCTTACGTAGTTTTATGGAAAGAGTTCATTTTTAATGGAAGGGTGCCATAAAATAAGTTAGAATTTCTTAAATTTCGTAATGAGCCGAGAAACGTAATGAAAAGTTTACCTAAAGTCTTTTTTATATTAATAAATTGGTATATTTTATAATCCCTGTGTCATAGTATATACCAATTTTTCAATTAAAAAATGTTTTTCAAATTAAATGCATATTTTTCTTCTATATGTTTAACTAAAAATGCTAACTCATTTATTTCTCTTATAGTTTCATCATGTTCCTCTGTTTCAATATAACTTTTTAGCAAGACCAAATTTGTATCTATTTTTTCAAGTTCATTATGTTCAATAAAATATGCTAATTTATCTTGCTTGTTTTTCCATATTTTTTCTGTTTCTTCTAGTTTTTCTTTTACTTTAACATCATCTTCTTTTGCTTCTACTGCTTGTTTTATTTGTTGTAACGAATCTAATATTTCTTCTCCAGATTTCTTAGTATAATCTCTACTAAAAAAGTTCCCAATTGCTATTAATGCAATAATTATTAAGCAAATAACAAACTCTTTTCTCATTATAATTACTTTCCTTTCTCCTTCTACTTCTTTCATAACTTTAAGAAACTAAAATTTTATTTATCTTTTAAGAAATTAGTCACCTTTTTCACTTTTCTGACAAAATATTTGATTTTTTCCGTCAATTGTAATTATTAATGCTTCTTCTGGTTTTATTTTAAATTTTTCAGCTTGTTTTTTTAACCAATTATAATCTTTTCCTATTTGTTGCAAATTCTTTTCCATTACTTTTCCATCTATAACTAAATCATATGGTATTCCTTCATATTCTGGAGTAATATTAAAATCTTCTGGTATTGTATTTCTTTTTTCTGGTTTTTGGATTACTGTTACTTGACCACTTGTCTCTAGGATTGCATATTCAACATCTCCAAAATTGAATACATTACCTGTTCTTAATCTTTCTTCTAATTCATTTATTGTAAATCTTTCCTTTTTCAAAATTTTTTCATTGATTTTGCCTCTATATATTAATATGCTTGGCTTTCCACAAATAATTTCTCTTGCTCTCATACTTTTTAAATTTATTACAGATATTATTAAATGCATTGTAAGTAAACCTAGTATTGGAATAATTCCATTAAAAATAGGTATTCCTATATCAGTCATCGGTATTGATGCTAAGTCTGCTATCATTATTGATATTGCCAATTCAAATGGTTGTAATTGACCTATTTCTCTTTTTCCCATTAATCTCATTACCAGTAAAACTAGAATATATAATATAATTGATCTTACAAATGTAATTATCATCAATAACACCTACTTTAAACTTACTTTTTGTTTTAGCATTTGCAAAATTTATATAATTTATTCAAAATTTACTGTATACTTTTTTTATTTTTGTAAATAATAATTTTATAACCTTAAAATTTTCTGCATAAATTTTTTAACTAAGGAGGTTGAATAATATGTCAGAAGTACAAGAGAATCATACATCTCAAAGTGAAACTTCTACTGTATGGCAAGTGGTTGGTAGGTTAGTTACCGCTGCTGTAGTGTTAGCTATTACTGCATTTTTTACACCTGGTTTTACTATAAATAACATTTGGACTTTAGCTATTGCAGCAATTGTTCTTACAATAGTAGACTATCTTGTAATAAAATTTACTGGATTACATGCTAGTCCTTTTGGTAAGGGGTTTGTTGGCTTTGCATTAGCTGCAATTGTTTTATATGTAACTCAATTCTTTGTTGCAGGATATTCTATTTCATGGATGGCTGCAATTATAGGTGCTTTAATTTATGGTGTAGTTGATTACTTTATACCTGGAAATCAACAAATGTAGTAATATCAATTTAAAAGGACAATCTATTTTATTCATATTAATTGAATAAGATAAATTGTCCTTTTTTAATTATTATAAATTTTATTTTTACTAAAGATGTTATTATTAACCTATACAAAACTTATATCTAATTACCAAAATTTTAATATTTTTCTACTATTTCATTTTTATTTTTATAAATACGATTTTCTGGGATAACCCCTCTAACACATGATAATGGGTATATATTAGTGTTTCTGCATACAACTGTTCCTGGATTTAATACACTATTACATCCAACTTCTACATTATCTCCAAGCATTGCTCCAAATTTTTTCAAGCCTGTTTCTATTTGTTCTCTTTCATATTTTACAACTACTAATTTTTTATCTGATTTAACATTAGATGTTATAGAACCAGCTCCCATATGTGCTTTAAATCCTAATATTGAGTCACCTACATAATTATAATGTGGTACTTGCACTTTATTAAATAAAATAACGTTTTTTAATTCTGTTGAATTACCAACTACAGCACCATTTCCTACAATTGCTTTTCCTCTAATAAAAGCACAATGTCTTACTTCAGCGTTTTCTCCAATTATTGCTGGTCCATTTATATATGCTGTTGGAGCAACTTTAGCTGATTTAGCTATCCATATATTTTCTCCTCTTTTTTCATATATATTAGAATCTAATTTATTTCCTAATTCAATTATAAATTCTTCTATTTTAGGTAATGCTTCCCAAGGATATGTAACACTTTCTAACAATTCTTTTGCAATTGTTTCATCTAGATTATAAAGATTTTTAATTTTACATTTTTCCATTTTTATCATTTCCTCTCTTAATTATTAAATTCGTGACTTAGCCCAAATTATAATTATTTTCTGTTTTGCCAATATTTTTCATACAACTCTTTAGCAGTTTTAGGGCTATCTACACCTTCTCTATTTTTTACAGGTGCAAAATCATCTTCCCTTTTTCCTCTTAAAATTGCTATATCATCAAAAAATTCAAAAGCATCAAAAATAAATGATTCAAATTTATATGAATTTGGCTCAGTTGGTATTACTTCTTTTCCATTTTCGTCTATATATGAATTCTTTTTAAATGCTGTATGATAAATAAGTGGTTCTTTACTTATTTTTTCTATTGCATCAATTGTATATAAATTACACATTATATGTGATTCTCCAAATTTTAATTCTCCATCACTATCAACTTCTTCTGCCATTTTTTCTGGAAGTTCTGTGTATTCTATAACTTTAGGGTGATTATTCATTTTACAAAATACCCCCACTCTTTCTTGTGGGTTTGCCTTTGCAACAGATTTAGATGCTATTTGAACACCTTTTTTAACTGCCATTCCAAGTAATGTAACATCAATCATTTTTAACAAAGCATTATCCACACTACCAATAAATACCCATTTTATTCCTTTTTCTTTCATATCTGCTAAACATCCACTTGCTCTTAAAGATGAATATGTGCCACCATTACCATCTGATGCTTCTTTTATTTTATATTCTTTGTTTATTAAAAATTTTCCTTCTGTATCTACTAGTGGTAATTCACTTTGTTTAAATATTGTTACTTTATTTTTGTCATATCCGAAGTAATTATTTTTTTCTAAGAACTCTACTGTATCAGCATTATTTTCTTTGCTTGTCATTATGTACCAATTAATAACTACACCATACTTTTTATTTGCTTCTTGTAAATTGTCTGCCAATATTTCAAATAAATATTTTCCTTTTCCATATACATCTAGTTTAAAAGTTCCTTTTGGGCCTGTATGGCCTAATCTTGTACCTTGACCTCCAGCCATTGTTACAACAGCATATTGATTGTTTTTGACAATTTCTTCTCCTAATTTATCAAATTCTTCTCTTTGATCTTTTGTAAGTTTAGCTTTATCTAAATAAGGTACTGGCTCTATTTTACTTTCTTTAAATTCTATTTCTTTTTTAGTATTTTGATATAATTCCATCATTTGATGAAAATCTATTTTATTTATTTGTTCTATTAATTCTTGTTTTTTTGTTTCATCTAATTTTTCTAATATATTTACTATATGATTTTGACCATATTCTTTTAATTTGTCTATAGCTTCTTTTTCTCTATCCATTGTTTTCATCCCTTCATAATCTTATATTACATTATATGTTCTATAACTAACGTTGCTATTGTATCACATGTACTTTATTTTCGCAAGTTTTGGTAAATTTTAAAATTTCATTTCGATTGTTATTTTTTTCAAATTAATTTTTGTTACTAAAACTTGTCATATTTCTAATAAAAATTAAATATACATTAACTAAAGTATTAACGTAGTACAAACATCTACAAAATTCAAAGGAGGGTATATGATGGATAATACAATATTGTATCAAGACATCGCAAAAAGAACTGATGGTGATATTTATGTAGGAGTTGTTGGTCCTGTAAGAACCGGTAAATCTACTTTTATAAAAAGATTTATGGACTTATTGGTTATTCCTAATATAGATAATGAATATAAAAAAGAAAGAGCAAAAGATGAATTGCCACAAAGTGCTGGTGGTAGGACTATAATGACAACTGAGCCAAAATTTATTCCAAATGAAGCTGTTGAAATAAGTTTAGCAAATAACTTAAAATTCAAGACACGTTTAGTTGATTGTGTAGGTTATTTAGTTGATAATGCAATTGGATATTTAGAAGATGATATGCCAAGAATGGTAAAAACTCCTTGGTCTGAAGAAGAAATTCCTTTTGAAAAAGCAGCTGAAATAGGAACTAAAAAAGTTATAGAAGAACACTCTACTATTGGAATTTTAGTTACAACAGATGGATCTGTAACAGGCATTCCAAGAGAAGATTATATAAAGCCAGAAGAACGAGTAGTTGCTGAATTAAAAAGCTTAAATAAGCCTTTTGTGATATTATTAAATTCTACTGACCCTAATTCTGATTATACTAAAGAATTATCTAAGACATTAGCAGAAAAATATGATACAACAGTTATTCCTATAAATTGTGAATACCTTGATATTAATGATATAAACAATATTTTTTCAAAAATATTATATGAGTTTCCTGCTGACCAAATTAGAATAAAATTTCCTAGATGGGTTGATGGACTTGATTTTTCACACCCATTAAAAGCTGAATTATTTAAAGAAATCAAAGAAGCTTTTGAAAATGTAAATGTTTTAAAAGATATTTCTTCTTGTACTTCAAAAATTAGTTCCACTGAAATAATCTCTAATACTGTAATTACAGATATTCAACTTGGAACCGGAAATGTAAATGTTCAAATAACTTTAAAAGAAGAATTATTTTATAAAGTTCTTTCTGAAATTACTGGTGTTGATGTAGCTAATGAAGGTGATTTATTTAAAATAATTTCAGAACTATCTATTACAAAGAAAAAATATGACAAAATATCTTATGCCTTAGATGAAGTTGAACGTAAAGGTTATGGAATTGTTACACCTTCTATTGATGAACTTGTTTTAGAGGAACCTGAAATGGTAAAACAAGGTTCACGTTTTGGAGTAAGATTAAAAGCAACTGCACCTTCTATACATTTAATAAAAACTAATGTTCAAACTGAAGTTTCTCCAATTGTTGGTTCAGAAAAGCAATCTGAAGAACTTGTTAATTACTTACTTTCTGGGTTTGAAAATGACCCTAAAAAAATATGGGAATCTAATATTTTTGGAAAAAGTCTTAACGAACTTGTCAATGAAGGCTTACAAGCTAAACTTGCTAAAATGCCAGAAGATGCTCAAATTAAATTACAAGAAACTTTAGAAAGAATTGTTAATGAAGGTTCAGGTGGATTAATTTGTATAATACTTTAATTTAAAACTACAACAAAAGCGGACATTAATAGCCTTAAAGTCCGCTTTTTTATTCACCCACCAAAATTTATTTCATGAATTCTTTGTACATTGTCATTTTTCTTCTATTTTCTAAGATTTATTTTTTATAAAAATTTATTTACTGCACTTATATATATTACTAAATATGACATTGATATCAAGAATCCGCCTAAGACATCACTTGTATAATGAACGCCTAAATAAATTCTACTTATTCCAATTGAACATACTAATATGCTTAATAATACAATAGAAATCCATTTAATATACTTGTTTTTTACATATTTATATATCAAATATATTAAATACCCATAAAAAGCCATACTCACCATTGAATGGCCTGATGGAAAACTATATCCTGTTTCCTCAACAATCCTATATTCTGTTGGTCTAGGTCTTTGCAATATTGCTTTTAGTAATTGGTTTAGTATTGTAACTATTACTAGATTTGAAAAGATTGATATTCCAATTTTCTTATTTTTTATCAATACCAATAAAACAATTGTTAATGCTATCAAAAATATTGCTCCTCCAAAATTAGTAATAAATTTCGCTATTGGTGTTGCAAAATTTGATATTAAAAATGTTGATACTAGTTTATACCCTATTATATCTCCACTCATTATTTCTTTATTAAATACATCTTCTGCTATTGCTAAAAATCCAATTAGACCAATAAATAATATAATCCATTTTAAATTTTTTGTAATAAATTCTTTTATTTTTTTCTTCATTTTTTATACCCATTCAGAAATATCATATAAAACATATTATACGGCTCTACTATTTTTTTGTCAATATTCATTAAATATTATCATTTCTTATAGTTTCAATTACATTTTGTTTATTAATCTTACTCATAGAATATTTCATAATAATTCCAATTATAACAGCCACAAATACTATAGACATTACAATTGATTTATATGGCAATACATATTCCATTTCCATATTATTTCTAAAAACTGTATACATGCCATATGATAATATTGTTCCAATTGGTATTCCAATAATCAATGATTTTAAACCATAAAAAATGCTTTCTAATCTAATCATTCTGTTAAATTCTTTTTTTGTCATTCCTATTGATTTAAGCATAGCAAATTCTTTTTTTCTTAAATTCATATTTGTTGTTATAGTATTAAAAATATTGGTTATTCCTATTAAAGTAATTACCCCTATAAATCCATATAAGAATATTGAAATCACTAGTACAATTGCATTTTCTGCTCTTGCAGATTCTTCCATATTAAATGTTTGAATAGTATTATCAGTTATATTGTTCTCTTGTTTATATTGTTTAATTTCTTCATCTAATTTATACGCATCCTTTGAGTTAGAATATAACGCAATTGTTTTATATCCAACCTTATTTATAAAGTCTTCACTTACAATAATGAAAGCATCAGGATTATATAAAATATTTACTCCGGCTGGTATTTCTTCTGTTTTAGCAAGAATCTCAATATTATACTGAGTATCATTTATTTTTCCAGTAATAATATCTCCTTTTTTCCATGTATATATATTGCCTTGAATCTTTTTTCCATCATTGTTGGTATTTATATTTTTATCAATTAAAATAGCTCCATTTTTATATTTCTCGTAATCTCCACCTAATTTACTTACATATCTTTCATATGCTTCTTTGCTTAATGAGATTACATTTATTTCATCTATTCTTACTCCATTTTCTTCATTATAAAATCTTTCTTTTATTTCTTTTCCATATTCAGTTAATTCTGATTTATGTTTTTCATCCATATTCATTGTTAGTACATTACTTTTATTTATTGAACATTCACCTGCGTCAGGTAATTTTGATATATCTTCTAAGATTTTATATTCTTCTTTATCGTCTTTATTTTCTTGCATAAATACCATATAATTATAATTCATTTCTGTATAGTAGGCCTCTGACATTTTAAATCCATATTGTATAAAACTTGATATTGAAATAAAAATCACAATACTAACTATTATAGAAATTACTGTTGTTCTATATTTTTTCTTACTTCTTTTTAAGTTTTTATATGCAATTTCTCCTCCTGTTTTAAATATTTTAGTTATAATTTTAGGACATTTTACCTTTTTTGCTTTTAATTTTACATCTTCAGAGTTTCTTATTGCTTCAATTGGTGAAACTTTTGATGCTTTTTTGGCTGACTTTTTGCATGATAGCCATATTGTTATTATAGATACAAAAACACTTATTGCAATAGCTATCCAAGACATACTGTATGTTAATAAAGTTCCTTCTGATATATAATCTTTTAAAATATAATTTACTACATTTACCAATATATAAATTGCAAATACTCCACTTATAATACCTAGAGGTATTCCTATAAGCCCTAATATAAATCCTTCAAAATAAACACTTTTCTTAATTTGTTTTTTAGTTGCACCAATGCTTGAAAGCATTCCATATTGTTTTAGTCTTTCTGTTATTGATATTTCAAAACCATTTCTAATAACAAATACACTAGAAACTAAAACAATTCCAATTATAAATGCTCCTAATCCATATATTGTTTTTAATGTTTCATCATCCAAACTAGCTCCTTCATAAGCTAATAATTCTTTATTAACCATTAGATTATATTTATAACTTTTATATTTGTTTGATAATCCAGAAAAACTGACACCATCTTCATTATTCTCTGTTTTTGTCATATTATTTATATTTTCTGTATTTTTTATATAATCTTTAGGTTTATTATATAAAACAGCTATATTAGCTTTTTTATTAACATTTTGCATTTTTGTAATGGCTGTAAACCAATCTACATCATAAGCTTCTATTGCAAGAATAGGTCTTTCAATTATTCCTACAATCTTATATGTTTTAGGAATTCCATTTTCCATATTTTGTTCTGTTTCATTAATATTTAAAGTAATTGTATCTCCAACTTTATAATTAGTATTAAACTTTTCATTTATCCTTGTTGAAATGGCAAGTTCAGTATCATTTTCTGGCAGTCTACCTTCTTTTAACTTTACAGACATATTTTCAATAAATTTATCATTCATAGAAATAACATTAACAATTGGTGTTTCTTCTACATTTTTAGGGTTCGGAAGATAGCTATACCCTAATTCTTCTGATAAAAAATAATCTTTTACTTCTCTATTTTCTTCAATATATTTAAGTTCATCTTTTGGTACATTATAAAAGATAGTATGATAATTTCCTTGTCCTTCTTTAGCTGTATCTACCATAGTTTTCTGAAAACTTGTTACTAGTCCTGCAACTCCACAAATCAAAGCAGTTGATAAAATAATTCCTATTATAATTACAATTGACCTTTTTTTGTTAAGTTTTAAATCTTGTATGCTTAAATCATTTAATACTTTCATTATTTTCCATTCCTTTCATCTTTTATTATTTTTCCATCATCAATTGTTATAATTCTATCTGCTTCTAATGCAATTTTTTCATCATGTGTAATAACAATAACAGTTTGATTATATTTTTTATTTGAAAGTTTTAATAATGAAATAATTTCTTCACTTGCCTTTGAATCAAGATTTCCAGTAGGCTCATCTGCTAACATTAAAGCGGGTTCATTTATTATTGCTCTTCCTATAGAAACTCTTTGTTGTTGTCCTCCTGATAATTGATTTGGTAAATTGTATTTTCTTTTTTCAAGCCCAAGTGTTTTTAATAATTCATCTAACCTTTTTTCATTGACATCTCTGCCATCTAATTTTGTAGGTAAAGTTATATTTTCGGCCACATTTAAAACAGGTATTAAATTATAAAATTGATAAATTAATCCAATTTGTCTTCTTCTAAAAATAGCAAGATTATCGTCATTTAAAGAATATATATCTTTTCCTTCTATAAAAACTTTTCCTGATGTTGGCCTATCTACTCCACCAATTAAATGTAATAAAGTTGATTTTCCGCTTCCACTCGCACCTATTATAGCAACAAATTCACCCTTTTCTACTGAAAAAGATACATTATCAACAGCCTTTACTTGGTTATCTCCTTTTCCATAAATTTTGTTCAAATTTTCAATTCTTAATATTTCCATATTTAATCTCATTCCTTTCTTCAAGCACAAATTAGATTAAATGCTTCCTAGATTTAACTATTTTTTAAGATTTAATCTATCTATAACATTTTTACTGTATTTAGTATAATTGTTCAAAGTGACTTTTAAGTGACATATATACTATAAATTTTGTCACATTTGAATTTCATTGGCATTATCCTGTAAATCCATACAAAAAAATTGATACTTTCATTGAACCTCACTAATTTAAGTATAGTTCACGTAAGTATCAATATTTTTTATAATATGTTACAACTCTTTGCATATATGATAAGTATTAATTTATTTCATATATTTAACAATAAATTCTGTACCTTTTCCAATTTCAGATTTACAATTTATCATACCATTATTTTTTTCAATAATATTTTTAGCTAATGATAACCCAATACCAACACTATTATCTGAAGAGTTTTGTGCTTTATAAAATCTTTCAAATATATGTTTAAGATCTTCTTTAGCAATACCTTGTCCTTCATCAATTATTGTAATCTTTGTAAATAGTACATTTTCTTCATATTTAATAGTTATTTTTCCATTTTCTTTATTATGTTCTATGGCATTTTTTATTATATTTGTAATTGCTTCTTGTTGCCATTTATAATCTCCAATAAATGACGCATCTTCATCCCCTTCAATACTAATCTTTTGATTTTTTATTTCTATTGGTATTTCTAAATTACCTATTATTTCGTCTATAAATTTCTTTACATTAATTTTATTATTAGAAAACTTAACAACATCAGCTTCTAGCCTAGACAATTTTAAAATTGATATAACCAGCCAGTTTATCCAATCAACTTGTTTACTGATTTCAAATATAAATTTTTGTTTTGTATCTTCATCCATGTTTGGATTGTCTTTTAAATTATCTAACATAATCATTATTGAAGTTAATGGTGTCTTTAATTGGTGTGAAATATCCTCAACTGACATTTTTATTTTTTCCTTATCCTGTCTAGATATTTCACTTTCTTCCTTTAACATTATAGTAATTTTATATAATTCATTTTTTAAATTGCTAAGCTCATCTTCACTATTTTCATTTATATTTAAATCGTATTTTCTATTTTTTATTTCATTTATATATTGTGTTATTTGATTTATTTTCTTATCTCTTTGTTTTAAATATATAAATATAATAGCCATATATAATACACTAAATAAAACTATCAAAATAATATTTAATATTATATTAGTTTTCATCTGTTTTTGGACAGCAATTATAGAATTAACTTCTTCTATATTTATCCCATACTTTTTAAGTTCTTCTTCCCCATCTTTATATTCATTAGAATTTAATACTTGTATTATATTTTTAGTATCAATTGCAGGATTCTCTTTTATTATATATTCAATTATTCCTGATATTTTTTCATTTGTTATTACTGATATTTTTTTGTACTGGCTGTATGTTTGCATTGATATTACAATACATGTAATAATTGTTACTATTGTTAATGGAATAATTATTAGTTTAATATTTTTATTTTTCATTTTAAATTAGTCTCCTATCCTATATCCAAGTCCTCTAACAGTTTTTATAATTGAATCATCTTCCAATTTTTCTCTTATTCTTTTTATATATACTGTTAAAGTGTTATCATTAACAAAATTACCTGCAATATCCCAAATTTTTTCTAATAACTGTTCTCTTGTTATTAATTTGTTTTGATTGGTAAATAACATAAGTAAAATCCTATACTCTAAGCTAGTAAAAATAATTTCTTTGTTATTTTTATATACTTTTGCAGATATGGTATCAATTTTTATATCTTTATATTGAATAATGTTATTTTCTTCTTTTTTTCCATATCTTCTTAAAACTGATTTTATTCTAGAAATTAATTCTCTAGTTCTAAAAGGCTTTACAATATAGTCATCTGCTCCTAAATCTAACCCCAATACAATACTTGTTTCCTCATCTTGTGCTGTTAAAAATATTATAGGAATATCATTTTTTTCTTTTATTTCTTTACAAATTTCGAATCCATTTCCATCAGGTAATGAAACATCTAGCAACACTATATCAATATTTTTATTATCTAATTTTTCTTTACTTTCCTTTGCTGTTTTTGCAGATATAACCTGAAAGTTTTCTTGTTCTAGTGAATATTTTAATCCCATAATTATTGCTTCGTTATCTTCTATTAATAATATTTTTTTCATGTATCTCTAATCTCCTATTTAATTTCCATTATAATCATTCAAATTTAAATCTGGATAATTAAATACTTTCCCATTTGGAGTAAATTGTCCACTTGGTTTATGATCTTTATTGAAACTTCCGTTTCCTTTTAAAAAATATTTATATTTTGAACTTTTGCTTATATACCCTGGGCCATTTACAATTGGGTCATCCCAAGTACAATCTATTGCATACCAACCACTATCTAAACACACATAATTCCAAGCATGGTTTTCTGTTTGACCATTTGAATTTGTACCTTGCCCAATAGCTAACACACAAGGAATATTCATATTGTCCATAATATATTTAAAAGCTCTAGCATATCCTTCACAAACTGCATCCTTATTAACCAGCGCTCCATACATATTGTAAATATTCGGCTTCGAGATACTTGTATCATATTCTGTATTTTCAACTATATAATCATGTACCATTTTTATATCTTCATATGTATTTCCTGTCTTTTTTGAAACTAACTCATCTTTAATTTGATTTATTTCGCTTAATGCAGAATTCACTTGACTACTACTAGAAAATTCGTCTATTAAATAATTACTTTCATTTCCACTATTTATATACACATTATATGTATTTCCTTTTGATGTTTTAGTTGTTTCAATATTAAGATATAACTTGTTTGGACTTAAATAAAATACATCTGGATTGTCATATGTGTATGCTTCAATAGCAGATTGATAATATTCTGATAACTTATCTTGCCCACCTGAACTATTTAATACATTATCTAATGAATTTCCTAATTCAACTTGATATGTTCCAGATTTCATTTTTTCTTTGCTACTCTCAAATGCTTTATAAATAGTTTTTGAAGCATCTTCTAATTGATTATAAAAATATTTGTCTACACTTATATTGCTATAATCCACATTACTAGTTTTTGTTTTCTCTTCTGAACCATAATTAAATGGGTTATTATTTTCTACAACTTTAGGTGTTTGTATTGTTTTAGTATCTACTGTATCTTCACTTGATGTTTGTGTTTGGAATTGTTCAGGTTCTGCAGCTACATCTAAGTCTTTAATATTATCCCATACAATATAACCTAATAAACCAAATGCAGTCATCATTAATAAAATTATAATTATTGTAATAAGAGTTGATAATTTATCTTTCATATACATTTTTAATCAATTTTATAAAAATAACTTTTATAAATTAATTAATCCTTTCTTTTTATATTTTAACTTTTTAGTTATATATCAATTTTTATTATAACATTTTTTTATTTTTAAAACTAGTATATTTTTTACAATTTTTTGCAATACTAAAAAAAATATATATTGGAGTAATTATGAATTTTAAAAATATTTGGAATGATTTTTTTGCATATAGACCTTATGACAATTATGAATTTAATTTGCCTGAAAAAGAAGCATTAGAAGCCCACTTCACTATTGACAATACAGATCAACTTAATACTACAAAGCAAAATATTTTTTCTAGCTTAAATGTTAACAAGGAATTTTTACAAACTAAATACAGTACTTTAATAAATAGTGATATCATTTTAAGAGAATTTACTTTAAATGCTAGAGGTAAACAATATAATGCTTTTTTAATATATATAGATGGAATGGTTGATTCTAAAATTATGGATGACTTTATTTTAAAACCTCTTATATTAAGAAATAGAAGCAACTTATTTGACCACTCCCAAAATAGAGTTGTGTCAGAGGCAGTTACTAATAATATTACAATAAGAAAAGTTAAAAAATTCGATTTGTCATCTTACTTAATTAGTTGTCTTTTACCTCAAAACTCAGTTCAGGAAATTACAAATTTTGATGAAGTGACTTCAGGTGTTAATTCTCGGCAATTGTGTTCTTTTTATTGATACTTTACAATCTGCTTTTGATATTGATGTAAAAGGTTTTAAACAGCGTAATATTGAAAAACCTTCTAATGAAATGGTCATAAAAGGTCCTCATGAAGCATTTGTAGAAAATATACGTACAAATACTTCGTTGATTAGAAAGATTATTAATAATGAAAATCTTATAATAGAAAATATTTCAATTGGAAAAATAACAAAAACAAAATGTGCTGTATGTTATATGCAAAATATTGCAAATCCTGATTTAATAAATGAAGTAAAATATAGGTTAAATAATCTTGAAGTAGATTCTCTACTTTCTGCTGGTGAATTAGAACAATTAATTGTTGATTCAAATGATTTAGGTATTCCACAAGTCTTATCAACAGAAAGGCCTGATAAAGTTTCTAAATTTCTATTAGGTGGCAGAGTAGCAATTATTGTAAATGGCACTCCTTATGGACTTATTGTCCCTGCTGTTTTAATCGATTTTTTAAGTTCTTCTGAAGATAGTAATTTAAAAGTTGATTTTGGCAATTTTTTGCGTGTTCTTAGAATTATTGCTGCTTTTTTAACTTTACTACTTCCGGGACTTTATATTGCTATAACAAGCTTTCATCAAGAAATTTTACCAACAAGCCTTTTATTTTCTATATTGGCTTCTCGTGCAAATGTTCCTTTTCCTATTATTGCAGAAATTTTACTTATGGAAATATCTTTTGAATTAATAAGAGAGGCTGGACTTAGGGTTCCTTCTGCTATTGGGTCAACAATTGGAATTGTTGGAGCACTTGTACTAGGGCAAGCTGCTGTTAGTGCTGGTATTGTTAGTCCCATATTAATTATAATTGTTGCAATTACTGGTATAGCATCTTTTTCCATCCCTGATTTTTCTTTTGGATTTCATTTGCGATATTTTAGATTCTTTTTTATATTAATGGGATATATGGCAGGTTTTTTAGGAATTGCAGTAGGCTTATTTGTATATATTTCTTTATTATGTAATCAAAAATCTTTTGGTGTTTCATATACTGCCCCCTTTGCTCCATCTACAAAGAAAAATGGAAATGGGTATATGTTACCACCTATATGGAAAAGAGAATATAGAGCTCCTTATACGGCTCCTATAAAAGAGAAAAGTCAAGAAAAAATATCTATGAAATGGAAATTCAATTCGGAAAAGGGTGATAATAGATGACAAAAACAAAAATAGGCTCATTAGAAGCAATAATGCTAGTATTAACTATTGTAATATCACATAGCTCTTTGGCTCTACCTAATGATATTTTAACTAATTATCATTCTGCTAGTATTATCAATATAATTTATGTAAGTATTTTTGCTTTATTATTAGTATTACTAATAGTCCGTCTTTTTAAAAAATTTCCTGGTATGGACATAATTGATATATCTGAATATGCAGGAGGCAAAATATTAAAAAATCTTATTGGTGTAGTTTTTATTACTTATTTTATTGTAAGTTCTGGATTTATTTTAAGAATTTTTTGCGAAAGTATAAAAATAATATATTATCCAATGACTAATATAACCTTTTTGATTGCTCTTTTTGTTATTGCTGTATGTATTGCAAATAGTTTGAATTTTAATGCTACAATAAAAGCTAATAAAATAATACTGCCTTTTGCTTTAATTAGCATTATATTTATATTTATAACAAATATGAGTAATTTTGTACCACAAAGAATCTTTCCTATATTAGGTAATGGCTTTTTTAAAACGTTTTTATTAGGTCTTTCTAATATTGCATCATTTGATGGAATCGTATTTTTATACTTTCTTCCTCCCCTTTTAAAGAATCCTGCTGATTTTAAAAAGGTTTCTATAATTTCTACTATAATAACATCAATCTACCTAATATTTACAATTGCTACATTACTTTTAGTGTTTTCGCTTTTTACTAAAATACATCAAATTTCTCCTTTATATAATGCTTCTAGATATATAGAATTTGGTACATTTTTTCAAAGACTTGAATCAATATTTCTATTAATTTGGATCATGGTTTTTGCATCTTATCTTAGTATTACATTAAAATTTTCAACCTATATTTTTCAAAAAATAACTTTATTAACTGATACAAAAATCCTTATTCCAGTACTTGGCTTATTACTTTTTGGAATTGCTTTATTACCTAATAATTTGGCTATTTCACAATATTATGAAGCACATATTTATCCTATATTAATGCTTGGAATATCTATTTTCTTAAGTTTAAGTATTTTAATTTTTGCAAATATTTTAAAAAAAGGAGTGAATTTTAAAAAATGAATTTAGCAAAAAAGATTATTATTGCTTTAATTATATTAATTTTTATTGGTGCCTTCTCTACTTCTTATTCTTCTCTTAACTTAGATAAATTAATATATGTTTTAGCAATTGGAATAGATTCTGCTCCAAATAATCAATTAGAAGTTACTTTTCAATTTTCAAAACCCCTTTCTCCTGAATCTGGAAGTACTGAAACTGCAAAAACAACAACTAATACTGTTGTTGCATCATCATTAAGTAATGCTATAAATTTAGTTAATAGTTATCAAGAAAGGCAATTAAATTTATCTCATTGTAAAATTATTATTTTTTCAGAAAAATTAGCAAGTATTGGTATTGAAAACGAAATTTTTACATTAATAAATGATACTCAAATACGCCCTTCTTCAAATATCGTTATTAGTAAATGTACTGCAAAAGACTATATAAATAATACTCAACCTGAAGTTGAAAACCTTATTTCAAAATATTATGAAATGTTTACAGATTCTAGTAAATACACTGGGCATTTACCTGACGCCACTATTGGTAACTTTTTCAATGCTCTTTGTTGCCAATCTTGTGATGCTTATGCTATTCTTGGAAATATGAGTACAGATGATTCTTTTGTTACAGGTACAAATAACACTAGAAATATTGGTGTTGCTGTCTTTAGAAATGATAAGTTAGTAGGTGAATTAAATATACCAGAAACTATTTCCTTTTTAGCTATAAAAAACAAGGTGGAAAGATTTTTAATTTCGGTTCCTGATCCTTTAAATAATGACGAGTTTATAGACTTATATGTTACACCATATAAATCTCCAAAAATATCAGTAGATACTTCTACATCATCACCATATATATCTGTAAAGTGTTACTTTTCAGCACGTATATATTCAATGACTTCAAATTCACAATATTTATCTGCTGATGTTCTAAATAGCGTATCTAATTATTGTAATAGCTATTTAGAAGCTATGTTTTTAGATTATTTATATGCTACTTCTAAAGAATATTCAGCAGATATTACTGGCCTTGGAAATTATGCTACTAAAAATTTTTTAACTTTTCCAGATTATAATGATTATAACTGGTTAGAAAATTATAAAAATTCTTTTTTTAAAGTTGATGTTAATACATCTGTAAAATCTGGTATGCTTATAACTTCAACTTAAAAGGTATTATTATAAAATATTTTGAACATTTTATATTAATATTTTTTATTTTAAAGGAGTAATTTATTTATGAACAATATTATTTATCAAATTTTGTTTTTATTTATTACATTATATATTTTGCTTAGAGCCGTTGCTTATGCTATATATGAAATACAAACTTTAAAAAATAAAACAGGTGGAATTACTGTTATTGTAATTTCCACCCTTATAGTTGTTTTTGTTAATATTATTATGTTTTTTAAATAATTACATTAATTCAAAATCAATTTCTCGTAATTGTTTGTCAGCTCTAATCACTCTAATTTGAACCTTATCCCCAATTTTATATGTTTTATTAGTTCTTTCTCCTATCAAGATTTTTCTTTCTTCATCATAAATAAAATATTCGTCACCCATATTGTCAAATCTTATTAGCCCTTCTACTGTGTTCTCAAGTTCTACAAACATACCAAATTGAGTAATTGAAGATACAATTCCTTCATATTCTTCTCCAATTTTACTTTCCATATATTCAGCTTTTTTCATTTTTTCTGCATCACGTTCTACTTCTGTTGCTAATTTTTCTCTTTCAGATGATTGTTTACTTCTATCTTCTGCTTCTTTATTTAGTCTTTCTATTTCTTCATCATCTAAAATATAATTATTTTTCAAATATTCAGAAATTACTCTGTGAATGAATAAATCTGGATATCTTCTAATTGGTGATGTAAAATGGCAATAATATTTACTTGCAATTCCAAAATGTCCTTTGTTTTCCGCTTCATATCTTGCTAATTTTAATGTTCTTAATACTAGAGTTGATACAACTTTTTCTTCATCTTTCCCTTTTATCTCTTCCAAAATTTTAGCAAATTCTTTAGGATATATATGGTCTTTGTTAGCTTTTATTTTTAATCCATAATTATATAAAAATTTATTTAATTCAGTTACTTTGTCAATATCAGGTTCTTCATGTACACGATAAATAAATGGTGCATTTAACCAGTAAAATTTTTCTGCAACAGTTTCATTTGCTGTTAGCATAAATTGTTCTATTATTTCATTGGCAAAAGTTGTTTCATATTTTCCAACTCCAACTGCTTTTCCATCTATATCTAATTCTATTTTACTTTCTGGTATGTCTAAACTTAAATATCCATTTTCTATTCTTCTGTTTTTAAGAATTCTAGCTAGTTCTGCCATATTCTCAAAATCTTGTATATATTTTTCATATCTTTCTAAAACATTTTTATCAGATTTATCTAATATTTTTTGCACATCTGTATAACTCATTCTTTCTGTTACACAAATAACACCTTTGTATATTTCAGAAGATACAACATTTCCTTTTGGATTTATTTCCATTGAACAAGAAAGTGTAAATCTGTCTTCACCCGCATTTAAACTACAAATTCCATTTGATAATTCTTTAGGAAGCATTGGTATTACGTTTCCTAACATATATATACTTGTTCCTCTTATTAATGCTTCTCTATCTAACAAACTATCTTCTCTTACATAGTGGCTAACATCAGCAATATGAACATCTAATTTATAATTTCCATTTTCTAATTTTTGTACTCTAACAGCATCATCAAGGTCTTTTGCATCTTCACCATCTATTGTAAATATAATGTCTTCCCTTAAATCCACTCTATTTTTTATATCATTATAATCTATGGTATTTCCACATTTTATTGCTTCTTGTTTTACCTCTTCTGGAAACTTAGATGGTAATTGATATTCCTTAATTATAGAAAGCATATCAACACCTGCTTCGTTCATATTTCCTAATACTTCTATAATCTTTCCTTCTGCTTTTTTGCCATCTTTAGGATATTTTGTAATTTGAACTAGTACTTTACTATTATTTTTGGCTTTTCCAAAATTCTTTTTCGAAATATATATATCTGTTCCAAAATTTTTGTCGTCTGGAACTACAAAGCCAAAGTTCTTGCTATTTTGAAATAGCCCTACTAATGTATCTTTTTCATGTTTTAATATTCTTACAATTTTTCCCTCTGCATTTTTTATTTTATTTTTTTCTTCTGTTATTTCAATTAAAACATGGTCTCCATTTAAAGCATTTAATGAATTTTCTTTAGATATAAATATTTCGTCTTCTTGTCCTTCAATTCTAACAAATCCATACCCTCTAGCATTTTTTCTAAAATATCCCTCATAATATGTTTTGTCACTTAATCTATATCTATTTTTTCTGTTTTTTTGAATTTTCATTTCTAATTCTAATTTGCCTATTATTTCTAAAAATTCGTGATATTCGTTTTTAGGTACTTTCATAAGCATTGCTATTTCTTTAGCTTTCATCGGGACATAATCTTCATCATTCATAAAATTTAAAATTTTCTGTTCTTGTTCTTCCATTATTTGAATTTATTACCTCTTTCTTTTATTATTTTTTTCATTTTAATATTCTGTTTTTCTTTTTTATCAATTTTTTCTAAAATAAAAGGGCTTGTTTAATAAAAAAACCGCCCCCTTAATAGTTTATATCATATATACAATTCCTAATGCAATAGTTAATACTGCAAATACAATTGATAATATAATTGTCCATCTTTTTAATTTTCCTTCTTTAGTTCTACCTTTATTTTTTTCATAGAAATTATTTGTTGATGAACCTGTTATTGTAGATGATAATCCTGCATCATCTTTTGTTTGCAATAATGTTAATATAATTAATATTATTGCTACTATAATATACACTGCTATTAATATTCCTTTTACAATTGCCATCTGTTATTCCTCCTAACGGTTTTCTCTTAACTACTTGGATATTGTAACATATATTTTTATAAATTGCAATATTTGGATTTTATTATTTTTACCATTAGCTATATATTCATTTGTTTGTCTCAAGTAGATTTCTCTCTAACATTCAATTTAAAATTTATTCCATACACCAATTTTTTCTGGATAATCTGTAAATGTCATTTCTTCTTTAGTCGTTGGATGTATTATTGTAAGTTTATATGCCCATAATGCTATTTGTTTATTTTTTCCTGTTGTTCCGTATTTTTGATCTCCATATAAGCTATGACCTATATTGGCTAATTGAACTCTTATTTGATGATGCCTTCCTGTATGCAATTTTACTTCTACTAGGCTTAAGTTTTCTTGTTTGTTATATGATAAAACTTTGTAGTCTAACTTTGCAAGTTTTGCTTCTTTATTAGATTTATTAACTATTTTACTTGTATTTGTCTTTGTATTTTTAGCCAAATAATTTTCTAAAGTTCCTTCTTCTTTTTCAAATTTTCCTTCTACTACTGCTAGATATTTTTTCTTAAATATTTTCTCTCTTACTTGATTGCTTAACCTTGATGCAGCTTTAGAAGTTTTAGCAAAAATCATAATTCCGCCAACTGGCCTATCTAGCCTATGTACTAAACCTAAATATACATTTCCTGGTTTGTTATATTTTTCTTTAATATAACTTTTTACCAAACTTAGCATGTCTGTATCACCTGTTTTATCTGCTTGTGATGGAATATTAGGTATTTTTTCTACTACAATTATATGGTTATCTTCATATATTACTTTTAATTTTTGCATACTAATATAATTCCTCCTAAAGTTATAACTTTATTATTGTGTTTTATTTTAACTTTCCCATCTACTATAAATTCCACAAGGTAATACTAACTCTGAGTTTTCCATTGGTATTCCAATTTCGCCACATTCTAAGTTTCCTTTATATTTTTTTGCAATTGTTATATCCATAATGTTTTTTAAAACTGTACTAGAAATTCCGGTTGTATATGAGTTTATCAAGAAAAATAATGGATTATCTGATAATACTTTTGTACACAATTCTACTAAATCATAAATATTATTTTCAAATTGCCATACTTCCCCTTTAGCACCTCTACCATAAGATGGTGGATCCATTATTATTGCATCATATTTATTTCCACGCCTAATTTCTCTATTTACAAATTTTACAACATCATCAACAATAAATCTAACTGGTTTATCAGCTAATCCTGATGATGTTACATTTTCTTTCGCCCATGCTGTCATTCCTTTTGAGCTATCTACATGGCATACAGACGCTCCTGCTGACAAGCATGCAACTGTTGCTCCACCTGTATATGCAAATAAATTTAATACTTTTATTGGTCTTTTAGCAGATTTTATTTTATTTATCATCCAATCCCAATTAACAGCTTGCTCTGGAAATAATCCTGTATGTTTAAATCCCATTGGTTTTATATTAAATGTTAAATTTTTATAATGTATTTGCCAACTACTAGGAATTTTTTTATTAAATTCCCAAGCTCCTCCGCCTGTTTTGCTTCTATGATATGTTGCATTTATTTGTTTCCATTTATCTGGAAAGCTTTTGTTTTTCCAAATAATTTGTGGGTCTGGTCTTGATAAAACAACATTTCCCCATTTTTCTAATTTTTGACCATCTGCCATATCTAAAATTTTATATTCTTTCCATTCATTTGCTAGTTTCATTTTTTTCCTCTTTTCTTTTTCAAGGTTATTAAAGATTTATATACTATTTTTCTTTATTTTATAACGAAACTATTTTACCATATTTTTATACATTTTGCAAAATTACAAAAAAGCTATATATCATTAGAATATTTAATGTAGCAAAAATTATAAAAGCTGTACCTATTGTTAGTAAAAAACTATGTTTTCTTATTTTATTTATGATATATTTTAATAACATTTTATTATTAAATTTTGGCTTTTTTATTACCATCTTGTCCAATTTAGTGTCATATTTTACCTCAAACCATTTTTCTTTTGCAATTTCCATATTCAATCCCCCTTAGGGCAAAAAAGAATAATGCCCTTATTATTAATTTATATATGTATATTCATTAATAATTAGTTTTATTCTTTTTTTCTATATATTTAAATATGTTTTCATCGCATTTTTTTATTTCTTTTGGCATAATTTTACATAGTGTGATTATATCATAAGTCATTCATGCATAATTTTACATAAAGTTGCTTTTTATATTTCATTGTGCTATAATAACTTTATCGGAGGTTTATTCCTCTGATAGAAAACTCAAGCATACATAACTATAGGAGGAGAGTAACATGAAGATTTTTAAGCGGGTTCTTGTTTTGTTGATTTTGAGTTTTATCTTTTTTATGGGGGTTGCTGTCTGCATTAATGCAGACAACATTTGGAAAACTTTCATTTCCTTGCCTTTGTCCCATAAGGACAATATTTTGTCTGCAATCGTAGGTATCATTATCTACATCATTGCATGCAAAATTTCTTCTGCTTTTGGGCATAAGAAACATTCCCAAGAGAAAAGGCAAGATAAGGAAAGTTAATTCCATTATCCCCAAAACGAGGCGCAGAGTTTCTTCTGCGCCTTGCTTTTTTGCTAAAATTCAGCTATTTAGCTGTTCTTTTAGCTCTTTTGCAATCTTTTCGTTAATTCCTTTTACTTGCATTAATTCTTCTATTGTAGCTTCTTGTATTTTTTTCACACTTCCAAAATATTTTAATAATTCTTTCTTTTTAACTTCACCTACTCCTGGTATATCATCTAATTTAGATTTTGTAATTGACTTATCACGTAATTTTCTATGATATGTTATTGCTGTATCATGCACAGTGTCTTGAAATTGTGTTATTACATTCATTAAGTTTTGTGATATTTCTAGTTCATTTCTATTTTCGTCCATTAATGCTCTTGTTTGGTGTTTATCATTTTTTACCATACCAAATACTGGTATATTTAAATTATATTTTTCTATTGCTCTTTTGGTTGCTCTAATTTGTGTGATTCCTCCATCTGCAAATATAGCATCTGGTAATTCTCCAAATCCTCCTTTAGGATTTTCAATTGAATGTTTTAATCTTCTTGTTATAACTTCTTCCATGCATTTAGGGTCGTCTTGTTCATATACTGTTTTTATTTTAAAACGTCTTGATAAATTCTTTTTTATTGCTCCATCTTTTAGTACACACATACCGGCTACCATATATTCGCCTGATATGTTAGAAATATCATATGTTTCTATTTTTCTTGGTAATTTATCTAGTTTGCATACTTCTTTTATTTCTAATAATATTTCACTTTTGTCCTTTTCTTTGTTTTCAAGTGTTACTTTTGCATTGTTTTCCGCCATTTCTACAAAACGCAACTTTTCGCCTTTTTTAGGTGTTTTTATTTCCACTTTTTTTTCTAAAATTGTGGATAACCATTGTTCTACTGCGTCTTTGTCTTCTATTTCTTCTCTCATCATTATTCTATTTGGAATGTTTGGATTATCCATATAATATTGTTTTACAAATCCTGATAAAATCTCTTTGTTATCCATATCTTTTAATTCTGGGTAAAAATAGTGTTCTCTTCCTATCATTTTACTTCCTCGTACAAAGAAAATTTCTACACATACTTGTAATTCTGATTTTGCAATTCCTATAACATCTATATTGTTTTCTGATATATTAGAAACTTTTTGTTTTGTAGATATTCTTTCAATTGCTTGTATTCTATCACGCAAAGTTGCTGCTTTTTCGTAATCCATTTTTTGTGATGCAATTTGCATTTGCTCTGTTAATTCTTTTATTATTTTATCAGTTTTTCCATCTAATAAATCAATTATTTCGTTTATTTGTTCTTTATATTCTTCTTTTGTAACATATTCCATACAAGGTGCTAAACATCTACCTATATGGTAGTTTAAGCATGGTCTAGTTCTAGGTTTTAAAGTTCTACATTGACGAATTTTATATCTTTGTTTTATAAAGTCTATCATTTCTTTAGCACTACCAGGATTAGCATATGGGCCAAAGTATTTTGCTCCATCATTGGTTAATCTCCTTGTAATAAAAACACCTGGAAAGTCACTTTTAACATCTATTTTTATATATGGATATGTTTTATCATCTTTTAATAAAACATTAAATTTAGGTCTATTTTTCTTTATTAAATTACACTCTAAAATTAATGCCTCTGCCTCATTATCTACGACAATATATTCAAAATGGTCAATTAGGCTAACCATCTTTTTTATTCTTTCTGTTTTATTTGTTTTTCTAAAATATTGTCTTACCCTATTTTTTAAAGAAACTGCTTTTCCAACATATATTATTGTGTTATTTTTATCTCTCATAACATATACTCCTGGTTTGCCAGGTAGTTTTTTTAATTCTTCTTCGATGTTAAACATATTTCTCTCCATTTTATTTATAATCTATTTTAAATTATACTATACAAACCATAAAAAATAAAGTGAACATTATTGTTTCACTTTATTTTTTATTATTTATATGTTTATTTTTATTCTTGTTTATTAAAATACATTATTAAATTTTCTATTGTTTCTTTGTCTTTTGTTTTTAGTTTGTCAAATCCTGCTATTGAATATTCTAATGTTTTATTTTCTGTTTTGTTTAAGTATTTACTGAATATTTGATTTATTCCTATATTAAATATATTACAAATTTTTATTAATATTTCATAAGATGGCTTTGCTCTGTCTTGTTCAATGTCACTAATGTGTCTAACTGATACTTCTATTGCTTCTGCTAGTTTTTCTTGTGTGTATCCATTACTTTTGCGTATTTCTTGAATGTTTTTTCCTATTTTTATTGTACTTGTTTTCTTCATCTATATACCACCCATTTTTATGTTTTTGTATATATTATCAAATTTTTAAAATTGTATAAACGAATTATTTGTGTAAGCTATAGTAATATAGTTCCTTTTATTTCTATAATGTTGTTGATTTGTTAGTTTTAGTATTGTTTATATACCTTTTTTATGTATATAAGTCACATTTTCTTTGCTTTTATAAATCTTTTAAATACTGGTTTAATAGCTTGTCTACTACTTTTCTTTGTTTTTTTACTTCTTCGTCTTTTTCTTGTTTTATTAATTCTTTTAGTATTTCTATTTGATTGTTAATTTCTTTTTTTAATTCTTCCATTTGATCACCTCTTTATTATTTTTTTCTTTTTATCATTTTTTTATTCATCTTTTGCAGTTTTATGGAAAAAGACACTATTTATTAATTATACTTTTGTAGTATAGTTAGTATTATAGTGTCTTTTTTCTATTTTATATTTTAAGTTATATTTTTAACAAACTTTATTTTTTTACGAATTATATTATAATTTATTGTTTTTTATACTATTTTCTTTATCTAGCTTATTTTTTTGCATTTTCTAGTTAGTTTATTTCTAGTAGTTCTTTATCTTCATCATTCTCTATTTGTTGATATATGTTTATATTTCCTTTTCTATCAATGCAAAAAAACACCACTTTTTTAAGTGGTGTTTTTGATAAAAAATTTTCATTTAATATGTTAAACCTTTTTGAAGGCTCCTTGGAAATTCCTTACTTTACGTCTAAAGTCGTTAAGCCTCTTATTCAATTACTTACTTTTAAAATAGCCTCTCTACAATGTCTTTGTCATCGGCTTTAGCATTCAGTTCTACATATATAAAAGTGACCTAAAAGAAACGTAGTTAGAGATACCGCTAGAAACGCTGTCGCGATAGCTCGGGTAGCCGACGCTGACGCCGCAACCGCCACCCCTGGGAGTACAAGGATAGCCGGAATATCTAGAGGTCTCTGTTGTCAATTCTGTATAATTACTTGCCATATCATATACATTACATATTACATCTTGTTTACTTACTTCCAAATTATTTGTTCCTTGACTTGCTAAACTAGTATTTAAACTGTTTTGTCTTGAATATGGTTTTAGACTAGCTTTATTTGCTCTATTATCAAATTTTTGTAAAAATACTATTGCTGTATCCCATGCATAACTATTCATTAAATCACTTTCAAAATTACTATCACTATACATTCCTCTACTTAATTCTGCTGCTTGTAATTGAGTTGTATAATTATAT
>OCHJ01000198.1_pt1 | contig 92413 bp, 94 predicted proteins | sample 1538381 | NCBI WGS metagenome assembly OCHJ01 (sample SAMN04571688, study PRJEB22368) | human gut metagenome | biome: human gut; material: stool | host: Homo sapiens | place: Luxembourg | collected 2012-06-29 | reverse complement strand
CACACATTCATTTTTCGTAAATTAAGCCACAACCAGACATAATATAAGTGAAAATCGGTGCTGCGCATACATCGTGAGATGCACTTGAAGTTCAATTGTGATAGTTCTTAGACTTTTCCTTAACTACCCAGCTATCCACAGACACGGATGTCTGTGGAAGTTCGATATGGGACACGGATGTCACATATCGAACGGTAGCGGAAACTACCATTACGTATATGAAAAGTCTTAGAAATATCCAATTGAAACTTCTGGCATCGATGGTGTATATGCAGCACCGATTTTCACTTATATTATGTCGTCAATTTGCCAACCGAATGTTTGCTAAACAACAATTTTCTTTTTCTTCCTGATAATCACTATTCCTGCCAAAACAATGATAATGGCAGCAGCACCAATGACATAATATATTTTCACATCTGTCTTTTTATGTATAACTGCAAAATCTGCCTGATAAGGTATCTCTGCTGTTATATAGCTTCCATTTTTATTGGTATCTGCTTTTACCCACGCATTGTTATCTTTGTCCCTATACCACACCTCGTTACTTCCTGAAGTATCTGTTATATAGAAATGACCTATAACTGTATTTACCGCTTTGTTATGTGAGCCCTGTAGCTGCCATGAATAAGCATACTCTACATTTCCATGTAACCCGCTGATATCACATTGTCCCATAACCATCTCATCATCACCATAGAATCTGCCTTCCACAAGGAACAACGATTTATTATTACTGCTCTTTATATTTCCAGCTATACTTTCTACCCAATAATGATATTCAACCTCTATCACTTTGTTATGTGTTATTGGTGTCTGTATAGCATCCGATGGCCACTGTGCATAACAGCCATCCTTTGCCGGAATGTAAGGAAAATCTTTCTCTCTAAGACTTGAATTATATGGTATTTTTTTACTTCCAAGTACTTTAGAGTCTGCTTTAAATGTAATAACTACCTGATTAAAACCTTCTGGAATAGCTTCTAATGACATAATATACTCATATGTTACCTGTTCTGCTTTCCCCCTATAGCTTATATTATCTATTCCACCATATTTATCATTGACAAACAGGTTATCCGCTAATTCTCCACCCGAATTATTAATTCCAAGAACGCTTCCCTTTGCTTCACCATCGCAGGTTATATCCGGTATAGTAATACAATTCTTAACTGTATATCCAAGTCCGCTTATGCCTCCAGCATAATTAGCAGCTTCAACATTACACAGACTATAACTATCTGATATGCTGCTTTCACTCTTTCCTGCGATACCTCCTGCATAATCGCCGGTTTCTGACTTTACATCCCCATAACCTTCGCATCCATACACGAGGCCAAGCTCCTGAAGTCCCGTTATACCACCAGCACAATTTTTCTTAACGGTTATATCAGCATAATTAATGCAATTCATAACAACAACATTTACAGTTGTGCGAAGTTTTACATTCGTTGCAGAACTAAGATCAAGGTCATACTCTGGATTCACGTCATATTCTATATTCATAGTTCCTGCAACTCCACCAGCATTTATATCGCCGTTAATATCACCACGGTTAACACATTCGAATACTACACCATTAGCTGACTTAGCATTATCTGCTGCTGATATATCTTCTATATGGTCTTCTTTATCTATCAAAGTATTAATAGTATCACTTGTGATGTCTCCTATGCTATTTATCTGAGCAGATATTCCATCAATACTGTCCGCTATTATATTCATCTGATTCTGTATGGAGTCAGCTATTCCATTAATATCTGACTGTGCATCTTCTTTGCTAAGCTGATCTGATACTTTTTTTATAAAATCCTCTATACTGTCTGTAGTATCTGTCATGGAATTTACAAGATTAGTCATATTAGCTCTTATTATTTTCCATTGTTCATTAATATCATCTTTCTGCTTATCTGACAGGATTATATCATCACCCTGGATTTCTGATATTTTATCCAACGCAGCATTGATATTATCAATATACTTATCTGCATCCGGACTACTCTTTTCAATAGTATCCGATACCTCTTTTATAGATTCTGCAAAAATCTCTGAATTCTCTTTATATTTCTTAGTAAGACTTTCTACATATCCAGCTACCTCAGCAGATGTATCTCCTATCGATGATGACAAACCACTCATAATATTACCAATAGAATCAACTGATTCACTAAGCTGGTTTACACGGTCATTTAGATACTCCGATTCAATATAGGGCTGGGCTTGTCCAACAATTCCGCCTACATCTTTTCTTCCATATACACTTCCCTCATTAGTACAATTATATACCTTACCTTTCTGATTTCCTACTATGCCACCGGCATTGTAACCCATATGGCTATATCCCACTGCACCATAATTAGTACTATCTGATATTACTCCGGTAGAATAACCAGCTATTCCTCCCATGTCATTACGATCCACAACATGCTGTGTAATATTAAGAGTTCCTACATCTACGCCACCTATGTCAAAGGAAGAATTAAGCTCATTGGTATTAACCTTACTTCTGGATATACATCCACTTATTATTCCCTGATTATTTCCTGCTATTCCTCCTGTCTGATTAGTCGCACTAATATCAGCATCACTATTACAGTTAATCAGCCTGGCTCCAGCTTTATTGACACCTGCTATTCCTCCGACTGCTGTTCCACCACTCAGCTTACCAACATATGCACAGTTACTTATCGTTCCATAATTGACACCTGCTATTCCTCCTATATTCTTCTGTGAACCGCTAGCTGTTATTGTTCCTGACACGCTGAGATTATACACATATGCATCTTCACCTAAATATCTGAAAAAACCATAATCAGAGCCTATATATTCCTTATTCAGGTTTCTTATAGTATGATTCCCACCATCAAAGGTTCCATTAAAATATGCTATTCCTTCAAATCCATCTTTTGTAATACTTATATCTGATGTAAGCTTAACCTTCCTGCCAAAACTATAACTATCATTTCTGCAGCTATTAGCAAAGCTTATTAATTCGTCTTCATTAGATATTTCTATTATATCTGTGTCTGCAGCCTCAGCCGTAAAAGACTGTGACATAAAGCCTCCTATTGTGCTTATGACAAGCAGCAGCGCAAGGCTTAGGGATATTATTTTAGCTTTACATTTTCTGTTATACATTACTGCTCATCTCCTTTATCAATATCATCTGCCCCATCCTTGCACAAATGTTCATTATCATCACCTATAACTTCATCTGCTGCTTTGATGTCTTCTATCTGTCCCTGTCTTCCTGGCAGTACGGAATCCACCAAAACATTCATATGACCATCAAATACTCCTTGAATATCAGCATCTATCTCTCCCTGTACATACCCCTTAACATGTCCTGATACTTTAACTTTTCCAGCAATTTCCCTTGACGGTCTTGAAATATTCATCGCAAGTGCTGTCTTTTCTATTATTATATCTCCCATAAGAAGAATCTGTGGCAATACAAATAATACCAGAATAATAGATATCAGAGTTCCCCTTCCTAAAGCAACACCTATTGATGCAACTGTTGCATCTGATGCTATCTCTCCTATAAGAAAGCCTGCACAGGTAAGAATAGAACCTGATGTAAATATTGTAGGAAATGACTGGTTAAGCGTCTCTATCATTGCCTCTTTTAGCTCATACTCTTTCTTTAACTGCAGATATCTGTTAGATATAACTATCGCATAATCAATAGTTGCACCCATCTGAATAGCTGAAACAATTAAATACGCAATAAAGAATACTGTCTGTCCGGTCAATGACGGTACTGCAAAGTTAACCCATATACTTCCCTGTATAGTAAGTACAAGCAATACTGGAAGTCCTGCTGACTGGAATGTAAAGAACAGTATTATCATAACAAAAAGTGCTGTCAGAACACTTATTACTATATTATCCGAAGCAAATGATGATTCAAGGTCGTGATTACTTGTTGAATTACCTACAAGTACTACATCATCCTCATAATATTTTGCTGCAATCTGCCTTATTTCTTCAAGTGCTGCATATGTTTCATCCCCCTCAACAGGCAGATCTATGTTAAGTACAAAACGTGAATAATCTGTTCCCTGTAACTGTAGCTGTGCATAGTGGAGTGTATCATATAATGTATTAAGCTTATCATCCAGAGAACTGTCAAGTGTCACATACCCCTGCTGATACTGGTCATACAGAAACAAAAACATATCTATAATTGGCACATCATATTCATCTATTCCTGTAAATACCGGTCCGTATTGCTTCTGATTATACGCATATGCCATATATAATACATCTACAACCTCAGTATCTATGTCTGTAAGCTCTGCAAACTGGCGCGGACTAAGCTTATCCGTAAGTACATAATCATCATTGATTGACACATTAGAAAGTCCAAGAACCGAAGTAACATAATCAAGCTTTTCTATCTGCTGTAACACCGCTTTTTCTGAATCATAGTTTCCCTTAGGAACCATAACGACAAGCTGGTTACTTGCACCAAATGTATCCTCTATACGCTCCTCTGCTATCTTTGATTCGCTCTTTTTAGCACTTACTATTGAACTTGTGTCATATATATACTGACAACGATTTGATAATATTGCTGCAATTATAAGAATTATTACAAATAGTGGCGGTATTATATATTTTGTTTTATTAGCAAATTTACCAACAATAGTTATCCTTGGTACATAACACTTATGATGTGTCTTATCTATTCCCTTAGCAAATATAAGAAGTACTCCAGGCATTAAGAAGAATACTGAAATAAGACTTAATATAATTGCCTTAACAAGAATAATACCCATATCATAGCCTAGTCTGAACTGCATAAACATCATCGCAACCATACCTGATATAGTTGTAAGTGATGACGAGCTTATCTCAGGTATCGCTTTGGATAGTGCTACCTTTACTGCCTCTTCTGCATCAAGTGTTTCGTGCTCCTCCATGAATCTGTCACACAGAATAATTGCATAATCAATAGCTAAGGCAAGCTGCAACACAACTGCTATTGAATTCGTTATAGACGATATTGTACCAAACCAGTAGTTGGTTCCCATATTAAGAATAGCTGCAACTCCAAATGTTATGAGAAGTACAGGTATCTGAAGGTATGCCTTTGTCGAAAGCATAAGCACCACTACTATAATAATGACAGCGAGCACTAATATTATGTTCATATCCTTTGCCAATGCTTCAGAACTGCTCTCCTCTGCCCCAACCTCAGTTGAAACATATGTATCATACTCTGACAACAAGTTCTTTATACCTTGCAGAGCCTGTTTACTAATTTCATCATCATCTGTCCCATCGAAGGTAATACTAAACATTGCATCAGTCCCTTTATAGTGGTCTTTGGAATCATCGAAGCTGACTTCCTTTACCCCATTAACCTGCTCTATGTCTTCTACAAGCGAAGCAGCTTCCTGATAAGTCACATTAGTAAGCATAACCTTGGCACTACCATATGTCGTAAACTGCTCATCCATAATTGATAATCCCTGTCTGGTCTCACTATCTGCCGGCAGATAAGATGTTATATCCTGATTTACCTGAACCTTATTTATACATAAAACACTATAAATAATAGCCAGAACAAAGAGTATTTCTATTGCCTTGCGTTTGTTAACTATAAACGTCGCAACAGTCAGCCAGAAATTCCCCTTTTTCTTTTCTTCTTTCTCTTTCATGCTAATCCTCATTTCTGTGCAGGTCTTTATGCACATATATTGTTTATCGACATTATGTTGATTATTTCTGTTAAATCATTATAATTATAGTAACCGATTTGCTCAATAAACATTTTTCATCAAAATGTCTATTAATAGACATTTTGTTTAATAATGTTTATTAATTAAGAAATATTTAATATACTTATAAAGGAATAACTATTATGATTAATAATAATAAAAAGGATCGTCGTATAGAAAAAACTGAGTATGTTCTTGTTAACAGCCTTGCTGCACTTATGCATTCAAAGAATATAAAAGATATTTCAGTCAAAGAGCTATGCGAATATGCTAATGTTAACAGAGGCACCTTCTATCTGCATTACAACGATATTTATGATATGCTTGACACTATCGAAAATACATTGATAATCCATCTGGAAAACATTTTTCTTAAATATGATAATATCAATGCCGAAAACTTCCCATATCCGGTTTTTCATGATATATTCCAGCTGATTGACAGCAGCTCTGACCTTATCCTTGCACTAATCGGACCGAATGGTGATATATCATTTATTATGAAGATACGTGAACTATTTCATCATAAATGTATTGAAAACTGGTTATCTTCACATACTCCGAAACTTCTTGCAAACTATGATTATTTCAGTAATTTTCTAGTATACGGCTGTGTCGGACTTATTGAAAACTGGATTGTAACCGGCAAAAAAGAAACTCCTGAGGAGATATCTGCTCTGGTCACAAAGCTTGTCTCAACAGGAGTCACTTCACTTTTATAGTATTCATCAGCTGATTGCCATACAATCATTATTGTGGATAATTAAGTCTCTCAGGAACCGGATTATCAAGCACCTCTTCCTTGAACTTCTTCATATATAACTTGGCAAGTGTAAGGTTATTATCAAGATAGTTACCACAATCTCTTGGTGAATAACCTGGAATCTCGCCTTCATAAGAAAGTACATATTCTGCACCTTCTCTAAGCACCTCAAGTATATCCTCTGACTTAAGGTCACCTGCAAATATTACATAAAACCCTGTACGGCATCCCATAGGTCCAAAATATATAGTTTTATCTGCCCATTCTTTATTATTTCTTAAAAATGTAGCCATAAGGTGTTCTATTGAATGTATGCCTGCTGTATCCATAGGTGCCTCTACATTCGGTCTTGTAAATCTTAAATCAAACGTTGTAAGCACAACATCTCCCTGATAATCTTTTCTTGATACATATACACCTGCTAAAAGATCGAGATGATTAACTGTAAAACTTGCTATTTTATTCATAATTGTTTTAATACTTCCTTTCCATTATATACACCATTCTTCTGTTTTCGCTTGTCACTCTTATAACAAGACATTTTATTCCCATTATAAATTTTGTCAATGTAGAATAGCCATATTCTCTTACCTTAAAGTCCGGATAGTTGATGTGTATCTTCTGTCCAAGTGCTCCAAGCTCAACTCCGTTATCACTTGACTTAACATAATTAACAGCATATTCTGTAACCTTTTCCTTCATATTCTTATCTTCTTTAAGCCGTACAAGAACTGTGTTGTTAAACTTCTTAAGCTCAAGGCTGTTCATCTCTTCAAGAAATGTAGACAATGAACTGTAACCGTAGTTTCTCACATCAAAATCAGAATATTTCTTCTGAAGTCTGCTTCCTATCTCTCCAAGCCCGGTCTGCTTACCCTTATTATCATTTTCCTGAATTATCTCTATAATAGCATTTTCTATCTTTGATTGCTTTATAATATTATTACTTGCTTTTTTCTTAACATGCTTACTATCCGGCTCATCTTCATGCGCCTGTTCTCTTAAAAGTTCAAGATCTGTAAACACTGAACATGCTGCCCTGAATGAACGTGGTGTTTTATTCTCTCCCATACCTATAACATCCATTCCTGATTCTCTTAGGCGGCTTGCAAGTCTTGTAAAATCACCATCCGAAGAAACTATACAAAAGCCATCTACATTATTCGTATAAAGAATATCCATGGCATCTATTATAAGTGTAGAATCTGTTGCATTTTTTCCAACTGTATTGCGGAACTGCTGGATAGGTGTTATGGAATTCTCCATCAGTTCCTTCTTCCATTTGTTAGCCTGCGTACTTGTCCAGTCTCCATATATTCTCTTATATGTTATAACGCCATATTTAGTCATCTCATCCAATATATCTGATATATACTTTGAAGAAATATTATCTGAATCTATAAGCACTGCATATCTTTTATCTTCCAATTATTTTCACCTCTTTCTTCTTTTTCCTCTTTTCTATTTTTCTCTTTATTTTTGAAAAATCAGACATTACGCTTACATCTGATGTCTTACCACTTTATATTCATCATTGCTCTGGTAGTACGGACATTCTATGTATTCTGATGTTAACAATCTGGCATAGTCATCCTCATCCATATCTACATCGCATACATATTCTTCCATTTCCTCATCATATACCATATTATTACAATAATCACAGTTATAACGTGCTACTGCCATATTTATCTTCCTCTCCTGTCATTGTATTTAACAGCTTATTTTAATTTATTCTATTCATCGCCTGCGGTCTGCTTATTATTCTCATAAGTATCTAGAAAGCTGTGTTTTTCTCCGTGCTGCTTATATGCAATAACGGTATCCAGATTAACATTTTCAACACTTCTGAATATATTTTTCTCTATATATGGACTTACCTTCGTTAAATCCCTGATAAGCTGTTTTATCTCAGCCCTCTTAGAGCCCTTTCCAGTTCCACCACATGAGGCGCAGCCTTCTGTAAAACGGCATGCACATTGTATAAACTGAAGCTTATTATAGTCCTTCCAGTGAATAATATCTGCCTCCCTTATAAGATACATAGGTCTTATAAGCTCCATTCCCTCAAAGTTCGTGCTATGAAGCTTTGGCATCATAGTCTGTATCTGTGCTCCATATAACATTCCCATAAGAATAGTTTCTATAACATCATCATAATGATGCCCAAGTGCTATTTTATTGCATCCAAGCTCTTTTGCTTTGCTGTAAAGATATCCTCTGCGCATTCTTGCACATAGATAACATGGAGATTCAGTTATATCAACTACCGTGTCAAATATCTCTGTTTTAAACACTGTTACAGGTATGTCTAAAATCTTTGCATTGTTTAGTATAACATTATAATTAAGTTCATTATATCCTGGATTCATAACAAGAAAAACAAGGTCAAAGTTATTCTTTCCATGTCTTTTAAGTTCCTGAAAGAGCTTCGCCATAAGCATAGAATCCTTACCACCTGATATACAGACTGCTATCTTATCTCCATCCTGTATAAGATCATATTCGTTAAGTGCCTGTGTGAACTTTCTCCATATAGGCTTCCTGAACTTCTTTACTATGCTTCTTTCTATCTCTTTAACATGGTCTTTTACTTCATTGGCGTTTTCATTCTCATCCTCTTTTATATATTGTGTGAACTTCCACTTAAGATATGCCACAAATCCACCATCTATGCTATATGCCTCATACCCCATCTGTTCAAGTGTATCTTCAAGTTCTTCACTTTCCTGTCCTGAATAACATAACAGATATATAGGAACTTTCTTTGAGTATGTATTAAGAAACTTCTCTCTTCCACTTATATTATCCATCTTGAGGTCATTCATCATATCTTCCCAGAAATACTGGACAGCTGAATCCATAGTTTCCTTATCATATTCTTCTTTATCTCTTATATCAATAATAACTTTATCTCTTTTATCATCATAAAGCTGTTGTACTGTTCTCATTGTAGTTTATAGTCCCCATTTCTTATAGTACATCGTTATTTTGCGTTTTATATCATATTAACATATTTCTTGCACCGATTCTATATTTTTAGTGTTATTGCACCTATATTATTACACCTACATTACATCTGTTTCATACATTTATAATGTTTCAAATGCATCACAAAATATAAAAAGCCTCTGGTCAGACCTTGATATAATCCAGATCTGACCAGAGGACAGCTTTATCTTTACCTGATAAATTCATAATATTTATTATAAGCAGGTCTTTTATATCTGCTGATTTTACAATATACTTCTAACGGCACATCCCATCTGCTTTACCTTGTCTTTCTGCTCCTTACTGAAGTCCACCCATATGCGCTGCATGGCATAATATCTTCTGTCATACATATTAAGATACATGGAAGGCCTGCAGTTATATAAGTTATACATGCGGACAAGTGCCTCAGCATCTGGATATTCCTGCTCCTTTTCATATTTACGATATTTTTTCCTTGGCAGACAAAGTTTTTCGGACATAGTATCCTGCGAATAATGCAAAACTGTTCTTACATATTCCAGCATTGAAAATCCATCCCACTGCTTTAACATATAATCAAGCAGCACATCATCATCGGTTACATTTTTTCCTCTTAATATATCATTATTACGGTAATGCATTATACTTTCAGCAATAATTTTCATAGCAAAAGGCTTACTGCTATCATCATATTCATTCATAATAATATCAAGATCTTCCGTATGCACATCATTCTTACTTCCACACACCAGCTCATCTATGTCTGCACCCAGCTCCTGCAATGCTTTTATATTTTTAAAAGATATAATAATATGCCCATTTTCACGCTTTGAATAATCATCCTGGGATATACCAAGCCTCTTCCCCATTTCAGTCTGATTAAATCCGAGCTTTTTTCTATAATTTTTCATTCTTTCACATAAATCTTCATAATGCATGCTGTCCATTTACTTTATCCTCATAGTAAATTACAGTCCACATAACTGCAGACTTTAATTCCATTTTTTTCCAACATTTCTTATGAAAATTTTATTATATTACCAAATATCCCAAATAGGTCAATAATTGCATAACTCTATCTGTTTTTAACTTTTTTATTATTGATATCAGCTATTCTCTCTAATTTGATATAAATTTAACTAGAAAATTTGACGATATAATTATATAATAAAAAAGAGCTTAATTTAGTTTATCTACTGATATATTTTGATGATATTATGAGCGCAGGTATTCTAATGCCTGCATCATATTATTTTACAATAAATAATACAACTGGAGGTGTTGTTTTATGAAAATACAAGATTTTTGTGATATGAATAAGTTCGAACAGATTATGTCTAACTGGGCTAAAAGTACAGGACTCGCTACAGTAGCTGTCGGATCTGATGGTAAATATATAAGCGACTGCTATAACTTCACTGAGTTCTGTATAGACCTGACGAGAGGTTGTCCAGAAGGCAAAAAGCGATGTGAAAAGTGTGACCGTGAAGGACATGGTGTATATCCTTGCCATGCCGGACTTGTTGATTTTGGTATTCCTATAACACTGGATGATGGTACAGTACTTGGAAGCATAATAGGCGGCCAGGTTCTCCCTGAACATCCTGATGAAAATAAGTTCCGTGCTACTGCAAGAGAGCTTGGAATTGATGAAGATAAATATATAGCTGCACTCCAAAAGGTTAATGTAAAGACGAGTGAAGAAATCCACGCATCTGCTGACCTTCTTGGTGATGTTATCAATATGTTTGTGCGTGCAAGCTATACTTCATACCAGAATTCACATATTCTTTCTGAATTAAAGACCGGCATAAGCAATGCTGCCGAACAGCTGCAGACTGCCAATGATAAAGTAAAACAGATTGATGGTTTTAGTAAACGTCAGAATATACTCGCTCTTAACGCATCTATTGAAGCTGCAAGAGCTGGCGATACCGGAAGAGGTTTCGCTGTTGTTGCTGTTGAAGTCCAGAAGCTTGCAAAAGGTATGGGCGAGGCAAGCGATGATATCAAAAAAGCTATTAACGAAGTCACTCAGACTATTACCTCTCTGGATAAAGAATAAAAAATATAGTGATGTCAACTTACGTTGACATCACTATATTTTTTATCTGTCAGTACTCTCAACTTCGCCTGTGAATCCTGCCTGTTCTATCATCTTAATTGTATCATCTATTCCCTGTCCACCTGCTGTAAGGTATCCTGATGCGAATATTGAATCAACCACCTTAAACAATGTCGGTTCTATACCCTTAAAGTATACCTCTCTTCCTGCTGCACATCTTATATCTGACTTAGGTACCATAAGTCTTGCAAGACATAGAACTTTCAGACAGTACTCCTGAGTAAGTCCTGATATATCTCTGTCTGCAAGTCTTGTTCCCTTTATAGGGAGAAGAAAATTAATAGGAACTGATTCTGGATTGATTTCTCTGATATCCATAAGCATGTCCACAACATCACTCTTACTTTCACCCATGCCTATTATTCCACCACAACACATTTCAAAGCCAATATTTTTTAACATATGTATGTTTTTAATCCTTTGATCATATGTATGTGTTGTACATATATTAGGATAAAATGAACGGCTGCTGTTAAGATTGTGGTTAATTCTGTTAAGTCCGGCTTCTTTAAGCATCCTTGCCTGTTTTTCTGTAAGAAAACCTATAGAACAACATATCTGGGTATCATTCTTCTTCATTTTACGGATTCTTTCTGCAAGATCTTCTATTTCAGCATCTGTAAAGCTTATTCCACTTAGTCCTATGCAATGTCTTGCAAGATGTTTTTCATCTACTAGATCATTATCACCATAAAGCTTCTCATCTGATACTCTTCTATACTTTTCTATATCCGCATGTGATTCACATGACTGCGCACAATAGGCACAATTCTGTGAACAATTGCCACTTCTTACATTGGTTAAAAGCTGTATGCTTACTTTCTTTCCTTTGTACTTTAACCTCAATCCATATGCCGTGCTTATAAGCTTATCAAGCTTATCATCCGGCAGATTAAGTATATCAAGAGCCTCTTCCTTCGTTAATATATGCTCTTCGTTCCAATTATCCAACATTTGTTCAATAGCTGTTTCTGACATAATACTTATACTCTCCCTTGTTGTCATAAAATACGCTTATATAAAGCGCTTATATGCTAATAAGTATAAAAGTATGAAAGCTTATTGTCAACTGCCTGGTATTGTAAGTTGACATTTTACACTGTAATCTGATACGAATATGACATCTTTGGTTCTTTCTTCTTAGCTGAAAGATATGTAATAATGTCCTTTCTTGTTATAATACCTATGAATATGCCTCTGTCATCTGTAACTGGAACAAAGTTCTGGTTGGTAATTTTCTCGAAAAGTTCCTCCATAGATGTGTCTACTTTAACACTAGGATAATTTCTTCTGAAATACAACTCATCGACCTTCTTTTTCTCAAGTTCCTTTACATCTATACTCAATCCATTATTCTGGTTAATCCTGCATATATGCCATAAAAAATCGCCTTCTGTTATAGTTCCTACATAACGTTCTTCCTCATCAAGCACAGGTATCGCTGAATAACCATAATAATTCATCTTCTGCAGTCCCTGCCTCAATGTATCATTATTATATATATATGCTACCTTACACTTAGGTTGTAAAAAAAATGAAATGTTCATATTCATCCTCCACTTAACTCTTTTTCCAATACTGCAACGTGCAAACAATTATATGTATATTTTCTAACACATTTTAGTGTAAACATTGTATCATATTAACAAGAATATTCATATGCTATATGTGCACATTTCATATATTTTTAATTATTTTTATATCAGTCTCTTCAATCTGCAGTTTTCAATTCCTTCATCCCAGAAATGTGCATATGTTTTACCTCTTATCTGACATATAATACTTGAGTTCATCGCACCATGTCCAACTATAAGTATATCTCTTCCTTTTGCAAGCTCTGGCTGAATCACTTCATCTAGGAACTGTCCTGTTCTTTCAAACAACTCATCAAGACTTTCAGCTCCCTTATCTGCTATATATCTGTCTGGATTTCTAAATAACACATTTACATTACAATCTAAAATATTGAAACTATTCTGTACTCCCTCATATTCACCAAACCCCATTTCCATAAGTCTGTCATCTATGACAACAGGAACTTGCGTTTTTCTGCCAGAGAGTACTATCCTGGCTGTCTGTTCTGCTCTTTTAAGTGGTGAGCAATAGCATATATCCAAATGTATATCTCTATATTCTTCTGCTGCTTTTTTTGCCATAGCTATTCCATTTTCATTAAGTGGTATATCTGTTCTTCCCTGCAGCTTATGCTGTTCATTCCAGTCTGTTTTCCCATGTCTCATTATATATAACATTCTGTTTATTCCTTTTCTTACTTTCATTATTTATCTCTATTGTGTTGTCAGCTGTCTATATGCACATTTAAAATCGTTTTTTCCTGCACACTATACCACACAAAGCTGCAACAAAAATCTAAAAATCCAAAAATCTAAAAATATAAAAATATAAAACTTATTATAACACAAAATAAATAATAAAACAGAATTCTAAGATAACTAAAAAAACATCCGACCAGGTCCTATCAAGCGACCTGGCCGGATGTCTGTTTTATATAATATTAGGAAAAAAGTCTTGTTATTTTATGCTAAATCAATCCCATAAGCTTTGGTACTCCAAGTGACAGCTCTGGAATAAATGTAATAAGCATAAGTAATATAATTAAACCAATAAAATAAGGTATAAGCTTAGGTGTTACTTTCTCGATTGATACATTTTCAATACCACAGCCTACGAATAATACAGAACCAACAGGTGGTGTAATATTACCAAGACACATATTGAATATAAGCATTACACCAAACTGGATATCTGTCATTCCAAAGCTCTGTGCGATAGGAAGGAAGATAGGTGTAAATATAAGTATAGCTGGTGTAATATCCATAAACATACCAACAACCAGAAGTATAATATTCATTAATAAGAATATTACAACCTTATTAGTTGAAATACTTAATAATCCGTTACTTATGGCTGCTGGTATTCCAGAATAAGCCATAACGAATGACATAGCTGATGATGCTGATATAAGGAAAAGAATTACTCCTGACACCTTAGCTGATTTCTTAAGTATCTCTACAAATGTCTTAAAATTCATGCTCTTGTATATGATAGAAAGTATGAGGCAATACAGAACTGCAATACCAGCACCTTCTGTTGCTAAACTCCCAAAAAATATACAGAAACTTTATGACAAAGGATATGGTCAAACCGGGTCATAAATGCTTTGATTTCCTCATCAGTCACAAATTCCTGATCCTGCACTTTGTAATTAACACCCGTTTTTTTCAAAAATGCTTCTTGATAATCATGGAGTGGCTGCAATCCGACATATAGTATTTCATCTGGTTTGAACACAGGGTTCCTCATTTGCGTAACAATCTGCATTGCGCCCTGTCCCATAAGACTGCCAAGCACCATTGCATGAGCATTTGGATAGCCATCATTTACTGTGGATACATCTGGGTGTGCATCAATCCATATGATTCCGACATTATCATATTTTCCTTTGTGCATCCTGAACTCCTGCCAGAACTTCATCCTCGGCATAGATACCATTCGTTATAGTTTTTCCCTGTTTCACGCTCCATTCCTTATCGGTTCTTTATGGTATATGACATAAAACGCAATCACACAGATAAAAACTGATAACAACGAACCGGCTGCTGTTGCAAGTCCCATCGGAAACAATGTTGTCTTAAATAGCCTTGATGTCAGATAAACTCCCGGAATACGAACCAGTACAATTGCCAGAATGTTATGTAAGAATGACAATCCGGATTTTCCACAAGCACAGAAATAACCGCTGCAGCTAAAATGAATACCTGCAAAAATGCAGTCAAAAATATAACCTCGCAAATACTGACTGCCAAGCCTTATCACATCTGCTCCATCTGATGTATTTCCATCGGTAAATAAAGCTACGATTGATCCGGCGGTAAATTGAATTGTAATAGTTGCCAATATTCCGAATCCAACTGCAATCAACACAGCATACCTCAGTGTTGCAATTGCTCTTTCTGGTTTATTTGCTCCGATATTCTGTGCCCCAAGAGCTGAAACAGTTGATAACATAGAAGACGGAACCAGAAACAGAAAGCTTATAATTTTCTCTACAATGCCAACGGCAGCTGCATCGTTTAATCCTCTCTGGTTTGCAATAATCGTTATCACAATAAAAGCAACCTGAATCAGGCCATCCTGCACAGCAATTGGAATACCGATATATAATATTTTCCCCATTACCTTACCATGAGGTATGAAATCTGTCTTACTTAGCACGACACTTTTTCTTTTTATAATAACAATCACTGATACAAGCACACTGATAGCCTGTGAAATAGTCGTTCCAAGTGCAGCACCCGCAGGACCAAGTTTAAGTGCTCCCATAAAAAGATAATCCAATACAATATTTGCAATACATGCCACGGCTATAAAATACATCGGACTTTTACTGTCTCCCATACCTCTGAAAATGGCGCTGATGATGTTATACGCCGTGATAAATGGAATACCAATAAAACAGATTGTCAGATATGTGACCGTACCATTTACAGCCTCCGCAGGGGTAGACATTACTGACACAATAGGGTGTACCAGCATAAGCAGCAATGCCATTCCAACGATAGCAACTCCCATGAATAAAACTATGGTATTACCAACTGCCTTAGATGCCTGTTTTTTATTATCAGCTCCAATTGCCTGTGCAATACTTACTGTTGTTCCCATCGCAAGACCTACAATCATAACAGTAATCATATGCATGATCTGCGAACCGACAGATACCGCAGTTGTGCTTGCTACACCATCATATTGCCCAATAATAAACAAATCTGCCATTCCATAGAGTGTCTGCAAAAAATAGGAAAGCAGATATGGAAGGGAAAACAAAATTACATTTTTGAATACACTTCCAGTTGTAAGATTTTTTTCCATAGCATTTTCCTCTTTCTTATCTGATATGAGCATATCATAAACTCTATATCGGTTGTAGAGTCAATAAACATTTGCAAATTTTATAATTTAATTCTGTATGCAAAGTAGATTGCGATAGTTGTACGCATTATTTCCACAACAATGCTGATTTTCTGTATTTTTCTAGCATTACCTATTGTCCTCCTATTTTTACAGATATATCACATCATATAATTATCACTTCTAGTTATTTACTGCATTCCATAATTATCTTCTCACACCTGGCATATCCAAGCTGTGAACTGTTCAGGCACAACGTATAATTACTGGCTTTCCCCCATTTCTGCTCCGTGTAAAAGTTATAATTTGTCATACGTCTTTTATCTGTGTCTGCCATCATTTTGACGGCTTCCTTCTCTTCAACATTATATAAGCCCATGATACGCTGTGTTTTTTCCGGCATATCCCCATGAATAAACACATTTAACACATCATCCCTGTCTTTCAGAATGTAATCAGCATTTCTTCCAACGATTACACAAGGCTCCTTTCCAGCCAACTCCAAAATAACTTTTCTCTGTGCTTTATATACGATATCTTCTACGGACTTTCCTGTAACATCGCGTCCGGAAAATGCATATGCAAATAAACCTTTCTTTGGAGATAACTCAGCATTTTCCTTAATGTACTCTGGTGACAATCCTGACTGTTCTGCAATCTGTCCAATAATATCCTTGTCATAATATGCAATGCCAAGTTTCTTTGCCACTTCTTCACCGATAAATCGACCACCGCTTCCAAATTCCCTGCTGATTGTAATAATCCTTTTTGCCATTTACGATTCCTCCTTAATTCAAAACATCTACTTTATTCTTTCTGATTCTCTTTAAAAATACATATCCTACCAGACATGAAATAACCTCAGTTATTGGAAATGCCCACCAGATAAGTGAAACTCCCATCTGACCATTTCTGACAAACGCAGAAAAAATTCCAGCCAGTGGCAGGATAATGATAAGCTGTCTCAGAAGAGAGATAACCAATGATTCAACGCCGCCATCCAGTGCCTGATAAATTCCCTGATAAGCAACATTTATTCCAGCAAACAGAAAGCTTATTGAGATTATCCTCATTGCTCCGATAAAATATTCCCTTGACTGTCCTGCATTGAACAAAGTTGCAAAAGCTCCAGGAAAAATTTCAGTAATTGCAATTCCAAGAATCATTAATACAACTGTATAGATCAGTCCATACCTGATCCCATCCTGAATTCTCTTTTTACTTCTCATTCCATAAGCAAATGCAATAATCGGAGTGATTGCATCTCTAAGCCCAAAGGCAAGGAATAATACAAACTGCTGTACTTTATAGAACAATCCATATGCAGTCTGTGCGGAAGGACTGAATTTTAAAATCAGATTCATCACATATACCATGATAGACATAAGTGCCTGTGCAATAATTGCAGGAAGTCCAATTGCATATATTTCCTTGATTATTCCGCTATCCGGCTTCATATACTTTACATCATGTTCAATTTCCTTATTCAGTTTCATATGAAATACAAACAATAATATTGCAGACGCAACCTGTCCAATAACAGTTGCATATGCAGCTCCCTTCACTCCCATTTCAGGAACCGGTCCAATACCATAAATCATAATCGGATCAAGAACAATATTCACCACTGCACCCACAACCTGACCGATTGTAGAATATAGTGAACGTCCTGTTGCCTGTAAGAGTTTTTCAAATAATGAAAAGAAAATAATTCCAAATGAAATTACGCAGCATATTCTTAAGTAATCTGTTCCCATTGAAATAACTTCAGGGTCAATTGTCTGTGATGAAATATATGCTCTTACTCCAAAAAATCCAAACAACAGACACACCGCATAAATAATCACCCCAAGAAACAAACTGTTTCCCGCAACTTTTGCTGCTTTTTTACCATTTCCCTGTCCAAGTGTTCTTGCAAGAAGTGCATTTGTTCCCACACCTGTTCCGATTCCAACTGCTACCATGAGCATCTGAACCGGAAACACCAGTGTAAGTGCATTAAGTGCCGCCTCACTTCCTGATCTCATGTTTCCAACAAAGGCACTGTCTACAATGTTGTAAACCGCCTGCAATGCCATAGATAAGATCATCGGTATTCCCATCTGAACCATGAGCTTATTTACCGACATCTCCTTCATCTTGTTACTTTCTGCCATCTTAATCCTCCTTGTTTTGCATAAAAAAAGTGTGTACTTACCTCATAAGCTGGACTTACGCTGATAAGCTACACACTTTAAAATGCATTATATATTTTCATAATGTGCGACAGCATGCGCACAAAAAAACGAGCAGCAAAACTGGATTTACGCTAGTCTGCCACTCGTTTAGAAATTATTATATTTTTCTTTTTAAAAAATGTCAAACAAAAATTTTCTTGCATTTTTTCTCTTTTATGCATTGTAATAGGCACGAAATAAAGAAACCAAGCCGGCTTTTAAAGCGTGAAATCACGAGGAACAGCTTATCCTCACCGATTTCACGCTTATTTTTTTTGCTTATACAATCTCTTTATAACATTGTTGACAGTGTGTTTGTAGCAAAATTATCCGAAACTGCTTTAACTGCGGCATCTTTAGTATATTCTATCCAATTTCTGATGATTGCTGTCGGAGTCGGAACTGCTGTAGGTTTAAATGCCTTACTCTCCCGTAAAATTGGACAACACAAAGCAGAGGAAGCCTGGCAGGATGTCGCGGACATTTACCGCGTAGGACTTCCAACCATTATCATACAGGCAATCGGAAGCATTATGACTTTTGTTGTAAACAGTATGCTGTTAAGTAATTCGGGCATTAAAAAAGCTGGCATTTACCCCAGCTTTCTTTTATCTGATATATTCAAATGATAAACATTTAATGACAATTATTTGCCTGTGCGGTTTTTTCTGGTTCTGTGGCAGCAGTTATTCTGGTTGCTGCGCTGCTACAAACAACACCGAAAATAATTTTTTTTCATTCTTTTTTATTTCTGTATACATTATAATTTACTAATTTTTTAATTATTATTGTGTTATTTGCACATTATTTTACATTGTAAATATAAGCGTATATTATTAAGTATTTTTACTTACTAAAATATAAGTGGGTGATTTATATGAAATTTAAGATTAAAAAACAAGAATACGAAAACAGAACATTTAGATTGCCTGTTGAGCTTTTAGAACAGCTTAACAAATTGGCTTCTGATAAAAATATTTCACTTAATCAATTAGTCGTTCAATGCTGTGAATATGCAATAGATAATCTGGATGATTCTGAACAGTAACAAAGCTGGCGTTTATGCCAGCTTTTGTTGTATAAAAAAAACCTGCTTTCCACAAGCAGATCCTTCTAAGATTGGAGAATAGATTTTTGTACTTCATATACATGAATTGCAATCACTTATAATATGATTGTTTGTAACCAAAAAGGTAAAAAATATTATTCAGTAATTTTATTTTCATAATTTAATTTTGCCTACTTCAAAGTGGAAATAAACTTTTCACTTCAGTCAATAAAAAAATAGTCCGTAGGAATTGAAGAAAAGAGCTTAATATTATATAATATTTGAGAAAGAATTATTTTTATTCTTAAGTAAATAAAAACGAATGGAAAGGATGGTCTAGTATGAAAAAACTCAATGAAATGCAAATTGGAAAGCGGCTCACAACAGCTTTCCGTTTCACAACTATGATTACCAGCATAGCTGCAATTGCAGCAATCATTGTACTGTACATAATTTCAAACAGATATACGTATGCATTGCGGTATTTTGGTTTCCCACAGGGTGATGTCGGACAGGCGATTATTCAGTTTACAGATACCAGAAGTGATCTGAGAGCTATTATTGGTTATTATACGCAGAGCGAAATCGATGACCTGATTAGTCAATATAATGAGGATAAGGAAAGCTTTATTTCCTCGTGGAAAACCGTGGAGAATACACTGACCACTGCTGCAGCAAAAAGCACCTATCAATCCATCAATGACAAGCTGCCAGATTACTGGTCCCTGAATGAAAAAGTTATTGCGTTAGGTAAGAATGTAAATGATACACCCAGTCGTTATCAGGCACAGTCTAAAGCAATGAATGAGATTGCTCCTGCTTATGAAGAATTAAATAACATGATGCATGATATTCTGAATACGAAAACAAACAGTGGTGATTCCTTAGACCGCAATCTGAATATAGCAACTTATATACTGATTGCTGTTGCTATCCTTATTCTAATCGTTTCATTCAGTATATCTTCCAGATTTGGTAGATTCATAGCAAAGGGAATCGCAGAACCTGTCACTGCACTGGAGAAACGTCTTGAAACCTTGGAACAGGGAGATTTGACTACCGCATTCCCGGAGATAGCTTCTGATGATGAGGTCAGTAGAATGGCAAAGATGGCGGCTGATATGTCAAATAGCCTGAAGCTGATTATTGAAGATATCGACTACTGTCTGACAGAAATGGCAAATGGTAATTATGCGGTTACTTCAAAATATCCGGATAAATATGTTGGGGAATATGCAGGTATTATCGCATCCATCAGACAGTTGATTCATCAGATGAATGATACTCTCAGTCAAATTAATGATGCTTCCAACCAGGTATCAGCAGGATCCAACAACCTTGCGCAGGCTGCCCAGTCATTGGCAGAGGGTGCTACTGACCAGTCTGCATCTGTACAGGAATTACAGGCAACTATTGCGAATATTGCAGAAGGAGTTGCCAAGACTTCAGAAAATACTGTAGCTTCTTATCAGCAGGCAAGTAAATATGCCGATGAGGCCGATCACAGCCGCAGTGAAATGGAATCCATGATGAATGCAATGCAAAGAATTAATGAAGCCTCACAGAATATCGGTAATATTATTTCGGAGATTGAAGATATCGCAAGCCAGACAAATCTTTTATCATTAAATGCTTCGATTGAAGCTGCAAGAGCCGGAGAAGCCGGCAGGGGATTTGCAGTTGTGGCAGACCAGATTCGTAAGCTTGCAGAGCAAAGTACACAGTCAGCTGTAGATACGCGCCAGTTGATTGAAGGCTCTCTTGCAGAAGTAGATGCTGGTAACAAAGCGGCACAACATGCATCCGAATCAATTGAATCAATTATCAGTGGTATTAAATCCATTGCCCAGTCCTCTCGGGAATTGAGTGAAATATCCAAAGAGCAGTCAGCGTCAATGCATCAGGTAGAGCTGGGAATTAATCAGATATCGGAAGTTGTACAGTCCAATTCTGCAACGGCCGAAGAAACATCAGCCACAAGTGAGGAATTATCGGCACAGGCTACCACACTGAACGATTTAATATCACAGTTCCAGCTGAAATAAACATATAAGAATCCGGTGGTTCCAATAGCTGATATACAGACTGATAGGCATGGCTGAATTATAAAAGCCATTGCTTATCAGTCTTTTTTATCATGATGAGCGTTGGTTTGCATCTTGAACTTGTCCTATGTTACAATGAATATATCGGCAATCTGGATTTATCACTCAGCAAAAGGGTAAGTTTTTATGAAAGTTATCATACATGAATATTGGCATTTTTGCAGACCATGGATAGTTTTTGTAAAGAGCAGAATTTAAGTTTGAAAATCTATGTCATTTCAAATAATGGTTTTATAGAGGGAAAGCAAAATGCTCCATAATTTTATGTTATGGAAAATTTTTGCGTACGAAGCGATATCCACTGGTGCGGTGGTATCGGAATTGGTGGTGGAGTCATGTTTAATGCGTTGAGAAATGGCTTTGCTCCAAAATTTTTTCTCATTGTTTTATCTCTCCTTATGGTTATTTGTTTATATCAGTATTTATCTGCCCAATCCATTCTGTAATCACCTCTTCTGAAGTTTCCAGATGATCTTTTCCTTTGGAAGATAGCAATCACATCTTCATGCTGTGCAGGCGTGGTATTTTTTTCTTCTGCAATCACTTTCATCCAGGACATAAATTCATTATTTTCCTTTAATCCTTCTTCTGTAAACTGTGGCATTGCACTTCGATAATCTCCCGGCTTTTCAAATTCCCCATGGGAATGATATGCTGCTGTCAGTAATCCATTTGCAAGCGGCAAAAATGCAACAGATCCACATCTCTTAAGCTCTCATCATCATGTTCTCTTGACACACGGCTGTCATCATCTGTAAAGTCAAGGTTATCATCTGTATATGGCTCCACAGGCTCTATTTCAAACATATCTGCCTCTGTAATTTTTGCTATCTTTTCAGCAACATCTTTTGTATTTCCTGAAGCTGAATAATATACAACCAATGTTTTTCCATTTCCTGTTGATGTATTTTCTGTTGTATCTGTAGTGTTTTCGGAATTTGTATCCGCTTCTTCATTTCCAGACTGGTTTGTACTTGTAGACTGGCTGTCATTATTAGAAGCAGACTGGTTTGTATTTTTCCAAAGAATTTATCTGTTTAATAACCACAGGTGCACTTATATATAATTCTTCTGCCGCTTTACTAAAACTTCCAGCTTCTACAACGCAGATAAATGTATCAAGTTGTGGATTATACATCATGTAATTCACTCCTCTTTGTGATTTTAAATCATCTGAAATGCTTTCAGTGCCCCAATAATTGCCTCTTCTTTCTCCTTCAGACATTGTGGTTGCTTTACTCCCTCTGACCTAGGAATATTAAAATTCTCCGCTAATTCAATTCCACACTTTCTCTTCACCTGTGCAATATACAGATTAGATACCTTCATCCCATCATTATACTCTGCAACATACTTCTTTATCTCCTCATAAGTAGCCTGTCTACGCTTCGCTTCGTGGAGTTTGGACAATAAACATACTGTCTCCACATGTACCGTATTCCCAAACTGATCTACCGGCTGTACTTTTTCCACCTTATATCCATATTCCACCAACAGTTTAAGATCTCTTGCCAACGTTGCTGAATCACAGCTTACATATACTATCCTGTCCGGAGTCATGCTTACTATCGTGTCCAGCAGTTTTTTATCACAGCCCTTTCTTGGAGGATCCACCACAACTACATCTGGCCTTGTCATATCATATTCTTTACTGTCTGTTGAATCGTTATCAGATTGTACGCCTGTCTGTTTTTTATAAAATGCTGGAACAACTTCTTCTGCCTTGCCAACAAAAAACTCTGCATTATCTATATTATTAATCTTAGCATTATTCTTTGCATCTTCTATGGCCTGTGGTACTATCTCAACTCCATATACCTTACCAGCTTTCTTTGCAAGGAATAATGATATTGTTCCAATGCCACAATACATATCCCATACGCTTTCATTTCCTTTAAGCCCTGCAAACTCAAGTGCCTTGTTATATAAAACCTCCGTCTGCTTAGGGTTAACCTGATAGAATGAAAGCGGTGAAATCTGAAACTTTATATCTCCTATATAATCCTCAATATATGGTCTTCCGTAAAGAGTTATACATTCTTTGCCAAGAATCACATTCGTATCTTCTTTGTTTATGTTTACAACCAGTGATGCAATATTTAACTTAAGTTTCTGTATAGCTTTAACCAGTCCGTCTGCTGCCTCTTTTCTTAGCATTTTCTTAGTCACAAGGCATACCATAACCTCATCTGTATGATATCCTGTCCTTACAAGCACATGCCTGACTGTTCCTTTATGTATATTTTCATTATAAGCACGTACCCTGTATTCCTTCATCCATTCTTTTACAGCGTTAAGTATAAATGCATTATCGCTATGTCCAAGCATACAGTCATCATCAGGACATGCAATAATCGAATGTGTATGTCCTGCATAAAAGCCCATGACAATATTGCCGTCCTTATCCTCACCTACAGGATACTGTGCTTTGTTCCGATATCTGAAAGGTGTATCCATACCAAGTATCTCACACATTTCATAGTCAACACCTTCTGTAAGTCCACTTATTCTTAGCAAATTATCTTTTACAAGCTTCTGCTTATATTTAAGCTGTGCATTATAATTCATAGCCTGTATCTGGCAGCCACCACACTGTCTGGCAATCGGACATGCTGGTTCCACTCTATCCTTAGATGGTTTAATTATATCCATCAGTCTTGCATAGCCATAATTCTTTTTAGCTTTCATTATTTTAACACGTACAACATCACCGATTACTGTATCCTTCACAAACAAAGTATAACCGTCTACTTTTCCAATTCCTTCACCAGATACACCTATATCTTCAATAGTCAGCTCCACACAATCATTCTTACTGTATGACATCCTTATCTCCATTTCCACTTATCTTATATTTTTCTATCTTTTTTCCTGTTTTACTGCATTTACAATCTGCTCGTTATAGCATTACAATGATGTCATTGTCAAAAGATGTCCTAAAAGCTTGTCCTTCTTATATTAGAATCCAGCCATCTGTTAAAGCCAAGCCAGTCATTGGTATCCTTAGCTTCAAAGCACTCCCTTAATGTTTCAAGCTTTGCATCTATATTATCTGCCATTGAAAGTGCTACTGCTTCTGCTATTGCAGGCTTTTTAGGTGAACCATATTCAAGCTCACCATGATGTGATAATATACAATGTCCCATCTCATTTGCTATTATTGGTGGAAAATCTGGTATATTCTTTATCTTTTCCATAACCATCTCATATCCCATAACAATATGTCCTAAGAAATTCCCCTCATCTGTATAATCATTTCTTGGGAATTCAGAAAGTTCCTTTACCTTTCCTACATCATGGAGCATTGCACAGCTTATAAGAAGATCTCTGTTCAAAAACTCATAATTCCCACTAATCTTATCACACAACCTTGTAACACTAAGGCTATGTTCAAGAAGTCCGCCTAAAAAACCATGATGTACCGTCTTTGCAGCTGATGTATTCTTAAATCTTTTGATAAATGCTTCATCATCCACAAAAAAAGCTGTAAGAAGCTGTTTTATGTACACATTTTCTATACTATTGACATAGCCAAGAAGTTCCTTGTACATATCTTCAATATCAAACCTTGAAGCTGGTATATAATCTGACTGTGAATATTCATTTTCTGCTGCCACACGTGCTCTTTCTATCTTAAACTGAAGTGCACCATTGTAACTTGTCACCTGTCCACTTACATATACATAATCATTTACATCAAAGTCTCCTATTCCACCAGAATTTACATCCCATATCTTGGAATCTATCTGCCCTGTTTTATCTGCAAGCATTACATTCTCATATTCTTTGCCTGTCTTTGTAAGTGCTGTTGACTTTGACTTGCATAAGTATACATCAGATATTCTGTCGCCATCTTTAAAAGTTTCAATAAATCGCATAATTAAATTCTCCATTCCTATTACAAATAATCATTATTTTTCTTTAGCTTATCTTAGCTCAACTGATACGTCATAGGACGCATCAAAGTATCCTGATTTTCCCTTTCTTTTTATGGATACATTAATAACCTGTCCTGCCGAGCTGTCATATATCTTATCATTAAGTCTTTGTATAGAATAACAAGGCATTTTGTTTATGCCATGTATTATATCGCCTGGCTGCAGTCCTGCCTGGTATGCTGGTGAATCATTATCCACCTTTGATATATATATTCCCATTGGAATTCCATTCTTTTCTGAAAGCTCACTATCCACATTCTGGGCTACTATTCCAAAATACATCTTTCCCTGCCTGTTAATCATACACTCAATCATACATTTAAGGTCAGATATTCCTATTGCTTTAAGCTTGGAATCTGAATTCACCTGGGATATTCCTACGACATTGCCATCTGAATTAAATAAAAAGCCATAATCATCCTTCATGCATGAAAGATTAGTCTCAAATATCTCATAATTGTTATCTATAGAATTGGCCACGGTTCTGTTCGTTATAGTCCCATAATCAATAGCACCACTTGTTCCATATATCTTCCCTGTAGCTATTACCATATCGCCTTTGTTTAGTACATAAGAGTTGTCAAGATCCGCAACCTTCATATACTGCCTATCAGCATCTGTCACCTGTGTATCGTATATGCTTATTATACTTATACCCGTCAGTTCATCAGAGCATACAAGCTCCGCCTTATATTCATCAGAATCCTGCACAACAACCGCATATTCTTCTACAGCCGCAGTATATGACTGTGAGGTTAATATCATATATCTCCCATTCAGATGTCCTACAAGCAGCCCCATCGTAGAATATCCTTCAACATTATTTTCCAGTTTTACAAGATCATCCTGTATCTCTTCTGACACATATGGCGTATCACTATCATTGTCATTATAATGACCTGATACATATTCCCTGACTGTAACAACTGTTCTTTGCACATCAGATACCTTGCTTCTTAATGACTGTATGATTGCATCATAATCATTCTTAATCTGTCTCTGATCTTCTATCTGCTGCGTTTCAGGATCAGGATACTCATCCCTTGTAAATTCTATATGATCAACAACTCTGTTTCTTACAGCTATTTTATCCATGATCACTGGTATAACTATCTTATCTGCAACAGCATATATAACGCCTATAGCTATTATAAGAAGTAGTATTTTCACAGTCTTGATAAGTCTTCTGTATTTCACCTTTGGGCTTGGCACTATCCTCTCTGTATACAGCGGATATTCCTGCTCATGTCCGTTATTTTTGTGTTCCATATTATTCCTCAGCGCTCATACTCACGAACCCGCGCTATCGCGCTCTTTCGTCCTGCTTCGCATGACTGTTCGTTCGTTAATGGCGCAAGAAAAGTAAATGTCTGCTTCGCAGCCGCTTCCTTTTCTTTTGCGCTCATTATATCATAATTTACTCTTTTTATGATAACTTATATTTATGAACAAACTATGTCAAAGCTATTAATAAGCGTTCCTTTTTTGCATATTTATTACTATATCATATAGTTTTTTATGCGCAAATGCTGTAAAATACATTTATAAAAAATAATATATCGGAGTACTACATTGAATAAAAAAACTTTAATAACACTTGAATATAATAAAATAATATCAGACCTTGTGTCTATGGCATGTTCTGATGGTGCCAGACAGACTCTTAAGGCTCTTGTTCCAATGAATAACATTGATGATATCAACGCAGCCCTTGATGAAACAAACGATGCTCTCACAAGAGTTTACCAGAAAGGCAGCGTAGATTTCTCAAGAATAAAAGATATACGTGCAAGTCTTGCCCGTCTTAAGGTTGGAAGCTCTCTTAACGCTCTTGAGCTTCTTAACATCAGCATGCTTCTTGAGTGTGCTGCTCATGTTAAAAACTATTATGAAACAAGAAATGATTCTATCCAGCCTATGATAGATATTCTTGACCCTCTTACACTTCTTGGGAATGCCATCAGGAAATGTATTATATCAGAGGATGAGATAAGCGATGATGCAAGCTCTACACTGCGCGATATAAGACGCAAAAAAAATCAGGCTGCTGACCGCATACACACTGAACTTAATAAACTTTTGAATTCACCATCAACAAGAACATATCTTCAGGATTATGTCATAACAACAAGGCAGGGAAGATTCTGTCTTCCTGTTAAAGCTGAATACAAATCAGCTATGCCAGGTATGGTACATGACCAGTCAGCCACAGGCTCAACACTTTTTATAGAACCAGCCTCTGTTGTTAAGCTTAACAACGATATTCGCGAGCTTGAGCTTAAAGAGCAGGCTGAGATAGAAGTTATACTTGCAGACTTAAGTGAAAAGGCTTCTTGTCATACTGATACACTTTTATCTGATTATAACATTCTTACACAGCTTGATTGTATATTTGCCAAAGCCCTGCTATCAAGGCACTATAACTGCAGCCGTCCTGTTATGAATACTGACGGTCGCATTAACATAAAGAAGGGAAGACATCCTCTCATTGAACCACATAAGGTTGTTCCGATTGATATATACCTTGGAACAGATTTTAACCTTCTTATAATAACTGGTCCTAATACCGGCGGTAAAACTGTTTCGCTAAAGACTGTAGGTCTCCTTACTCTTATGGCTGAGGCCGGGCTTAACATCCCCGCACTTGACCACTCCGATATAGCTGTATTTGATGATATATTTGCTGATATCGGTGATGAACAGAGTATTGAGCAGAGTCTTAGTACCTTTAGTTCACATATGACTAATACTGTTGATATCCTAAAGAAGGCTGACAGTAAAAGCCTTATATTGTTTGATGAAATAGGTGCCGGAACTGATCCTACTGAAGGTGCAGCCCTCGCAATATCCATACTTGATAATCTTCACAAACGTGGAATAACCACTATGGCAACAACCCACTACAGTGAAATCAAGATGTATGCGCTTACAACTGATGGCGTAGAAAATGCATGCTGTGAGTTTGATGTTGAATCTCTTCGCCCTACTTATCGTCTTCTTATTGGTATTCCTGGCAAAAGTAATGCATTTGCAATATCAAAAAAGCTTGGCTTGTCTGATGAAATCATAGCTGATGCTTCAAGACGTCTTGATTCAGAAGATATAAGATTCGAAGATCTTGTAACAGACCTTGAACAAAGCCGTGTAACTATTGAAAAAGAACGCGAAGAGCTGGCTCAGTATAAGGAACAGATTAAGACCCTAAAAGCTGAACTCACAAAGAAAACTGAAAGGCTTGATGAGCGTACTGATAAAATCATAAGAAAGGCCAACGAAGATGCTGCTCGCATACTTCGTGATGCCAAGGAATATGCAGATAAGACTATTAATGCCATGAACAAGCATGGTATGTCAGTTAAAGAGCTTGAAAAGCATCGTAGTGAAATACGCGAAAAAATAAACAACCGTCAGGAAAAGCTTAAACTTGAACCAGTTAAACCTCAGACCATAAAGGCTCATGATATATCTGAATTCAAGCCTGGCATGCATGTTAAGGTTCTCACTATGAATGTTATAGGTACAGTTACACAGGTACACAAGAACAAAAATCAGGTTTCTGTACTTATAGGAAGCCTTAATACTAAGATGGACATAAAAAATCTTGCTATCCTTAAAGGCTATAAAGACCCGGAAGATAATAAAGCAGCAGCTTCAAAGTCTGGCAGCGGTTCAAGTAAAATCAAAATGTCAAAGTCTTCTTCTGTTTCATCTGAAATAAATCTCCTTGGTTATACCGTAGATGAAGCAATAGCAGTACTTGATAAATATCTTGATGATGCATATATTGCGAAGATTCCACAGGTAAGGATTGTACATGGTAAAGGCACAGGTGCACTGCGCTCCGGTATAACCTCTTATCTTCGTGGAATACCTTATATAAAAGAGTTCCGCTTAGGACAGATAGGTGAAGGGGCCGAAGGCGTGACTATTGTTACCTTTAAAGACTGACATACTATGATATTTTATCGCAAAGAAAAGGAGACCCCTTATGGTTACTAAACAAAAAATCCTTATCGTGGATGATGATGAAAATATAGCAGAATTGATTTCTCTGTATCTTACTAAAGAATGTTTTGAAACAAAGATTGTATATGATGGGGAAAGTGCACTGGATGCACTTCCTTCATTCAAGCCCAATCTGATTCTTCTTGATCTTATGCTTCCTGGTATTGATGGTTATCAGGTATGCAGGGAAATAAGAAAGAATAATAACACCCCTATAATTATGTTATCTGCAAAAGGTGAGACATTTGATAAAGTTCTTGGGCTTGAACTTGGGGCAGATGATTATATGATTAAACCATTTGAAACCAAGGAGCTTGTTGCCCGTGTCAAAGCAGTTTTAAGACGCTATCATCTTCCTCAGTCAGCAATAACTCCTAACGAATCTTCCAAATGTGTAACTTATCCTGACCTTGTTGTCAATCTTGATAACTATTCAGTAACCTACTATAAAAAATCAGTAGAAATGCCGCCAAAAGAGCTCGAGCTGCTGTATTTTCTTGCTTCGGCTCCTAACCAGGTATTTACAAGAGAACAGCTCCTTGACAATATATGGGGCTATGATTATATAGGTGATACAAGAACTGTGGATGTACACATTAAAAGAATACGTGAAAAAATAAATGACCATGACAAATGGGCAATAGAAACAGTATGGGGTATCGGCTATAAGTTCGTAACCAGATAATGCTTTATATACATATTCATGCGTGGCTGTTATGCACTTAAGCACCATACACACATTTAAGATGGGAGATCAGTGTGAAAAATAAGATTTTTCACACGCAAGAATGGAGATTATTATGAAATACAATATGCTTATAAAGCAGATTTTACTATATATAGTCGTTGCCATAACCAGCTTTGCAGCTGTTACTACTATATGCTATAGATGTGATTATAACAGAATATATAATTATTATTCCAATAATCTTTATCAGCAGGCAACAGAAATATCTGTTGAATATGGTACTGACTTTCTTGCCTCTAATCGTATGCCGGCTATAAGAACTAACCTTAACATATTATCCCATCTTAATAATACACGCATAATGTTTATTGAGCCTGAAGGAAAAGTACTGCTTGACACTGGATATACAGGCAAGGCATCCAAAGAAGACTGCCTTTATGAGGTGGAAGACTTTGACTACGGAAGCCTTAACGGAGAGCACTCTCACCTTGGCAACTTTTTTGGTCTGTTCAACGAAAATATGCTTAGTGTGTATTCCCCTATAACCAGTGATTTTTCAATTGTTGGATATGTTGTCATAAACCTTCCTGAAAGCGTGCTTACCGACCGTATTTACCAGACATTTAACACTAACTATCTGACACTTGCTATTTCTATGATATTGTCTTTATCTATGCTCATATTATATTTTGTATATATACATGCACCTATAAACGAACTTACTAAAGCAACTATCGAATATGGAAAAGGAAATCTGTCTTACCGCATACAGTCTAAACACAACGACGAAATAGGACGACTTGCGGCATCACTTGACTATATGGCACAGGAATTAAACGAAATGGATAAATTCCAACAGAAATTCTTATCCAACATATCCCATGATTTCCGCTCTCCTCTTACTTCTATAAAAGGGTATCTTGAGGCTATTGAGGATGGCACCATACCTGCTGAGATGATAAATAAGTATATAAACATTGTTCTTTTTGAGACTGACCGCCTTACTAAGCTTACAAGTAATATCCTTACGCTTAATGAGCTTGACCCTAAAAGCGTACGGCTTGATATAAGCACATTTGATATCAACTCTGTTATTAAACATACTATAGAAACACTTGAGGGAATATGTAAGAAAAAAAACATCAAGTTCAGCCTTACATTTGCTGGGAATATTGAAAATGTAAAAGCTGATAAGCAGAAAATCCAGCAGGTTATTTATAATCTTATTGATAATGCAATAAAGTTCAGCCACGATAATTCTTTCATATACGTAACCGTCAGGGAAAAAGGTGAAAAAGCACAGATATCCATAAAAGATTCCGGAAGCGGTATATCTAAAGAGGATATTGACAAAATATGGGACAGATTCTATAAATCAGATGCTTCACGAGGCCGGGATAAAAAAGGTTCTGGTCTTGGACTGTCTATTGTCAAAGAAATTATCCAGGCCCATGAAGAACATATCGATGTCATAAGCACCAAAGATGTAGGAACTGAATTTATATTCACACTCCCACTAGATAAAAAGTAAATACTATACCATCTGTTAAGCCACCGGAAAACCTTTAGCTGTACTACTACTATTCATCCTTCCAATGAAGCTTATGCAGATGTCCATTAAGGCGCATGTCTTTAAAATCATGCTGCCTTAATGCTTCATATGCCACTATTGCAACCGAATTCGACAGGTTTAAAGACCTTATATCTCCTATCATAGGTATTCTTATACATGTATCTTCATTAGAAACAAGAATATCCTCTGGAATACCTGCGCTTTCCTTACCAAACATTATATAGCAGTCATCTTCATAATGCACATCAGAATATGTTTTATGTGCCTTGGTTGTTGCCATATATATTTTAGCACCTGGATTCTTTTTCAGAAAATCCTCATAATCGTTATAAACCGTAACATCCAGTTTATCCCAGTAATCAAGCCCTGCTCTTTTAACCATCTTATCATTAATGCTAAATCCTAATGGTTCTATGAGATGCAGCCTTGCTCCTGCTGCCACACATGTTCTTCCTATATTTCCAGTATTAGCTGGCATTTCTGGTTCATGTAACACTATATTAAGCATATTATTTCTTTCTGTTAGTCCTTTCTCTTATTCCGTCTTAATAGCTATATCAAGCTCAAGTGAAAGTCCATCTCCTGCCTGTATAGGAACACATATATTCTGTGCATATGTCTGTGTTATCGTCATAGAGCCCTGACATACAGTCGGTGGTGTTATATCTATCACAATTCCCTTTGTTGAAAATATGGTTGCTGCATTACCCATAATCATATTTCCAAGTTCACTTATAGCACTTGTTGCCATATCGTCAAGCTCTGTTACAGGCATTCCCATCATCATTCTTGAGGCTACGTTAAGTGCATTGGCATATGAAAACGCCATAAGTACCTGCCCCTTCATCTCACCTGTAATACCTATCATAATCGCAACAGTTTCATCCTCGAACTCAGTTTTCTTAACATATGGTTTTCCTATACTCATATCTGTCTGACATATGTCTTTCATAATGCTTGTTGCTGCCATAAGAAATGGGTTTATCAAATCCGCACTAATACCTGCCATATTCTGTTCCTCCTGTCTGTATTTAAACTCAATTAACATTTACCTTAATGTATAAAACCAGCTGCTATTAACCTGGCTTTCATATAGATGGCTAAGAGAATACGACATTGAATCATCATAGCTTATTTATAAAGTTCTTTATCCTTCTTAGTCCTTCTTTAAGACTATCTAGTGAATATGCATATGATATTCTTACAAAGCCTTCTCCACTTTCGCCAAACGCCGTTCCCGGAACTACTGCTAACTTCTGATCTTCAAGAAGTCTGTTTGCAAACTCTTCAGATGTCATTCCGAATTTTTTAATAGATGGGAATATATAAAATGCACCAAATGGTTCAAAACAATCTATACCCATCTCTCTTAATTCATGAACAAGATATCTTCTTCTCTGATCGTAAGCAGTAACCATCTTTTCAACTTCCATGTCACAGTTTTTAAGTGCCTCAACTGCTGCAAACTGACTGTTTGTAGGTGCACACATGATAGCATACTGATGAAGCTTTATCATCTGTTTTATAATATAGTCCGGACCACATGCATATCCTAATCTCCATCCTGTCATGGCAAATGCCTTGGAGAAACCATTAATCATAATAGTTCTTTCCTTCATGCCTGGAAGACTTGCTATAGAACAATGCCTTTCATCACCATATGTAAGCTCTGAATATATCTCATCTGATATAACATATAAATCATTCTCTATAATAACTGGTACAAGCTCCATAAGCTCTTCCCTTGTCATGATTGCACCTGTTGGATTATTAGGGAATGGCATAATAAGTATCTTTGTCTTATCCGTGATATGTTCAAGAAGTTCTTCCTTTGTAAGCTTGAACTGGTTCTCTTCCTTAAGGTTAACAAACACTGGTACTGCATCTGCCATAACAGCACATGGAAGATATGAGACATAGCTTGGCTGAGGTATTATGACCTCATCACCAGGATCTACCATACATCTTAAAGCTATATCTATGGCTTCACTTCCACCAACAGTAACAAGAGTTTCTTTCAGTGGATTGTATACTACGTTATATTTCCTTGCCACATAGTTACATATTTCTTCTCTTAATTCTTTCAGTCCGGCGTTGGATGTATAGAATGTACGGCCCTTTTCAAGTGCATATATTCCTTCTTCTCTTACATTCCATGGTGTATCAAAATCAGGCTCTCCAACACCTAGTGAAATCGCATCCGGAATCTCATTTACAACATCGAAGAACTTTCTGATACCAGATGGCTGAATATCAATAATTTTCTTAGATAAAGCATTTCTCATGGTGTCACCAGCATCCTTTCATCCTTATATTCCTCGTCTAATACAGTTCCATAATCTTTATACTTCTTAAGTACAAAATGTGTAGATGTACTTAACACCGAATCAAGTGGTGCAAGCTTAGCAGCAACGAACTGTGCAACTGACTTCATAGTTTTACCTTCGATTATAACTGTAAAATCGAATCCACCAGACATAAGATATACTGATGTCACTTCATCATACTTATAAATAGTCTCAGCTATACTGTCAAAACCAAGTCCTCTTTGTGGTGTAACTTTGACCTCTATGAGTGCAGTGACCTTCTCTTCACCTGTTTTATCCCAATTGATAAGGGTATTGTAACCACATATAATATGTTCCTTTTCCATGTCTGCAATCTCATTCGCGACTTCATGCTCCGCGACTCCAAGCATAACTGCCATATCGTGAATGTCTATTCTTGCATTTTTTTCTAACAAGTTAAGGATTTTTTCTCTCATATCATTATACCCTTTCAATTAATTATAGTTTTAATGCTGCACTTCTTATCTACATATAGTGCAGCCAGTTTTACTCAACACTGCGATACAGTTCATCCTGTTTAGGAAGATCAAGAAACCTCTCCTCATCTTTGTTATGAAGTATGCGCTGGCTTCCTTTTATAACCTTTCCTATAACCTGTGCCTCTATATTACAGCTTTTAAGTATATTTATAATATCACAATCATTGTCTGATGTCATTAACAAACATCCCATAGATTCAAGCTCATATGGATTGACATTAAGCAGCTCACATATTTCTATTATTTCCTGTCTGACTGATATGCTTCTTATATCCACATCAAGTCCTGTATGCCCATATTCGCTCATATCCCATAAAGCACCGAATATCCCACCTTCTGAAACATCATGCATATAACAGTTTATATTATTCTTCCTTAAAAGCTCAACAACATCACCTATATACAGTTCTTCATCGCTGCCATACGCCTTTGCGGTATAGTCATCACTATACCTTGCCTGTACAATATCAGAATTACGGTCTATAAGCTGTCTTATCCCGCTCATCCCTATATATCCAGTCATTATAATGCTTTCTCCAGGCTGTGGCTGCTTTCTTTGCTCTTGTCTTACACCTACTGCTGTAACTGTAACCATGGGAGATGTCACATTGCCACTTACTGTTGTATGGCCTCCTGTTATTGACACTCCTGTTATTGCTGACTGTCTCGTAAGCTGTGCTATAACTTCTCTTAAACGTATTTCTCTTGAATCTTTATCCATGACAATGCAGTCACTGAGTCCAACTGGAACTCCACCTGCTGCATATATGTTATTAACTGCCTTTATCACAGGCATATAACCACTGGCTGTTGCCATAAGCAATGTATCACTGCAATCTGATGATATATCAGCCTGACATGCTAACTGCACTTCTCCTGCATCCTGTCCTATATCAAGTCTTTTCACATACTTTCCACGTACAGTATTAACAGGTTTTAATACCGACCTGGATAGAATTGTATCTGACACTTTTCCTGTCTTCATATAATCATCCTTTTCATATTTTTCTCTTGCACATATATTTAATTGCAACTATACTATGATGTAAGGGTCACATGGTATTGCAGCTCTTACCTATATAGATGGATTACTGCTTTGTCAGCTTTCTATTCTAGATAAGTGCTGAAACTGCCATTGGAAGCACCATCGCAAGTATAAGAATGACTACTATAACCGCTGCAACAACCCTTTTAGTTTTGTTATTCTTTAAATTAATCATGATATCCTCTTTTCTGCATACATCAAGGAGTTTAATATGCATTTTATATTGCCTTATTTTATAATAATATTAGTTGTAATTCAACTTTATATTAAAAAAAGTGATACTTCACAGAAAAATAACATTAAAAAGTTCTGGGAACGCGAGCAAAAAGCTAACGCAACAAGAAAGAAAGATATAAGTACATTAAAATATATCGAATGGGACACAACTCTTCCTGTTAAAGAAAATAACACTTTACTGTCAGATATTCTAAAAAACAACCCGGAGGCTGACAGCGCATACAATAAAATCATATCTGTTAAGGATAAAAATATAATAAACCTTACAGAATATTCAAACACTGATTTAAAGCTTAAGTATGGCGTTGCTAATCTTGAGGCTCTTACAGAGTATGAAGATAATTACACACTGCTTATAAAGAATCTTGCGGTCCTTGGACATATTCTTAAAGAGCAGGATGATATCACTGATGCCACACATTATCTTGAATATAGTATACGCATTGGTTCAGATATCCGCTCATGCTATGCTGATTTAAAGGATATATATATAAGCCAGAATCATACAGAAAAAGTAGACAAGCTCAGACAGTATGCTTCCATGATTAAGTCTGTCAACAAAGAGCTGATTATAAATCTGCTTAATGATTAACGTATAGAAAAAGGCTTGCTCCATTGCAAAGCAATGAAGCAAGCCTAATAATCTCATAAATCCAACACCATAAAATAATGTGTCCTACTTACCATATTCTGATATAATCCTGTCTATGTTTCTGGATGCTATGCTCTTAGTCATCTCTTCTACAGGAATATCCAGAACTATATTGTGTTTCTTAACAAGTGCTGTAAGATAATTCTTCTGTGCCTCTGTTATCGGGCTATCCTTCTTAACATTATATACTAGATCTGCAGCTGTCTCAAACCCGGAATCATCTGCTTTTATCTGATACATTTTCCAGTATATGGCACTTGCACTAAGTGCATCATCTAAAGCCCTGTGTGAACTGCCAGGATCGACCTTAAGATACTCACATAGATAATCAAGCTTCTTATGCTCCAGCTCTGGAAGTATCCTTCTTGCCATTTTAAGTGTATCTATGCCTTTAACACTGAATGTAATATTATTATTAATCGCAGCTTTCTTTAAAAAGCTGTAATCAAATATTATATTATGTCCAAGTATCGGATAATCTCCTATAAAGTCAAGAATATTCCTGATTTCATCTTCTATCCTTGGTTTATCCGTAAGCTCATTGTTATGTATTCCTGTCAGCTCTACAACACGTTCACCAACAGTTATCCCAGGATTAATAAGCGTAGAATATGTAGCAGCCACATTGCCCTGCTCTACTTTTGCCATACCTATTTCTATTATCCTGTCATATGCCGGATTAAGACCAGTTGTCTCAAGATCCAGCGCTATGTAACTATCTATCATTCTTTTTCTTCTCTTTCAGATATTCTTCACCAATTACATTACCTATAATCCCCAGATAATCTATATCAACCTCTGGCCATTTTTTCAGCTGTCTGTTTCTGTTGAAAGATATAACACAGAAATTATTTTTATCGTTATTTATAATTGTTCTGTCAACACACACAACAACCTGTATCAGCTGTTTGATGCCCATCGTATCATACGCTTTAAACATATGTGGTGCTTTACGTTCATAGAGAATAATATTCTCTATTGTCTTTATTCCATCATCCCTGAAATCCGGTATATAATTATCTTCCTTTAAAAATTCACCATTTTCCTCAAGTTCTGGAACAGTACCAGCTAACACATATCTCTTGTCATCATACATATCATATAAAAATATACTATCTATCTCAAATGCTGACATAATCATATCAAGACATTCTCTAGAATCCCTTGTCTTACATATATACTGCTGAATAAAATCGTTAACTATACTAAGTTTTCTGTATTTATAAAAAACCTTCTCGGTTGTCGCTACAACCTCATCACTCATTATATAGCTTTGATGAAGGTCAGGATGATATATGATATATCTGTTTTTTCCCTTTTCCTTAGCAAGATACAGCATTTTATCAGCTATCAGAAACAGCTTATCAAAATCACTTGCATCATCAGGATATGAGGCAGTACCTATTGAGCATGTAATCTTGTTAATATCCCTTACATCATCATGATACAGCCACGATATATTATTCTTTATAGTACGAAGTATGCTTCTTATAGATTCATCATCCTCAAAATGCTCCATGACAATAAACATCTCGTCTCCGCCTATACGTCCACACATACCATTGCGACCGACAGCCTCTCTTAATATCTGCGCAACATCACGCAGCACCTCATCGCCAAACATATGTCCATATGTATCGTTGATGGTTTTAAAATCATCTATATCTATAATTGCAATCGTTACCTTATGGTTCACTCTCTTATCTATAAGTTTTTTAGCATAATTTGTAATTGCTTTTTTATTAAGAAGCTCTGTTCCTGCATCTCTTAGCTCATCCTGTATAGAAACATCTTCAGCTGGATATTCTTTGTTTTGTGTAAGACTGATAGCCCCCACTATTATATTCTCACCATCATTCTTATGTACTCTTTTACCCTTGAATGTATACCAGCATGCTGCTTCATCATAATCTGCAAGCTTCATCTTTATATCTCTTGTAAAATAAGACTCACCCGATGCTATAGCCATGCACAGACCTTCAAAATCCTTTATGCTATGACTGTCAATCATTCTGTTATCAAGCTTCTCACTGCTCCATACACCAAGTTTTCCCTCATATAATACTATCGTCTGGCTTCCATTGCCTGGTAATATTATTCTTAAAGAATCTTTGCCTATATTATACGTAAAAAGATAATCTCCTATAATACTTAAGAATTCTGTCTGTATCTCTGAAATCTGCTTAAGCTCCTCATTCTGTCTTTTTAACGTATACATATCTGTGATCTCAAGATTGTAATACCTTCCTGATGTCTTATCATGATATGGTTTTATAAAAACACGCATCCATCTGTAATCACCATCACGGCTTTTTAATCTTATAGACACGTATACCTGTTCTCCCTCATCTACTTCCTTTATTGCTGTTTCAAACTTTACTACATCTGCTGGGTAAATAGCATGTGTAAATATAAGATTCGATGTTTCACCAAGAAACATAAAAAGACTTTCATCTGCCTTAACAATGTTCATATACTCACTTACTATAATATCAGCGTTAACATTATAATATTTAGCAATCTTTTCCATAACAGCCTCCGGTAAGCTAATCATCACTCTTGTTTGTTAAAAAAATGACAAGTCGAAATAGAAACATAGCTATGTTACCCTTTATACCTTGTACATCCTTCTTATCTTATGTTCATTAATATTTTCTCTGGTTTTATCAAAAAAAGCGGGTGATGGGAATCGAACCCACGTATCTAGCTTGGAAGGCTAGTGTTCTACCATTGAACTACACCCGCATAATGTATATATAATTATATATAAGTGCCTAGAACCGGAATCGAACCAGTGACACGAGGATTTTCAGTCCTCTGCTCTACCGACTGAGCTATCTAGGCATATTGTGATCATCTGTTAATTATGGTGGTCATATTAACCTCATATCACTGACATCAGTAATAAACACTCTCTATTATCAAATACTTAGATATATTATCATACTTACACCATACTAGTCAACTACATTTTTTAAGTTATTATCTTCGTTTTTAAGTTGTTATCCTGTAGTTATTGTCTGGATGGATTTTAATATGATGTCAGGACAGCTCCTGACACCATCAATATAATCCTTAAGCAGCTTTAAGTGTATATACTTAAGCAGCTTATATTTCTCTTTTATTTCTCTTTTATTTTTCTTTATTCATATACTTTTCATACATATCAGGTCTGAATTGCTGCGTTCTTTCTAAGGATTTCTTATGTCTCCACTCTTCTATCTTTCCATGGTGTCCTGAAAGGAGTACATCCGGCACCTTAAGTCCCTTATATTCTGCCGGTCTTGTATACTGTGGATACTCAAGCAGTCCATCCGAAAAGCTTTCTGTCTGTGCTGACTCTTCATTGTTTAACACACCCGGAACAAGACGTGATACAGAATCAATAACAACCATGGCTGGCAATTCTCCGCCTGTCAGGACATAATCGCCTATAGAAACATAATCTGTTACTATAAGCTCTAATGCCCTTTCATCTATGCCCTCATAATGTCCACATAATATAACAAGTTCTTCTTCCTTTGCGAACTCTTCTGCCATACTCTGGTTGAATGTATGCCCCTGCGGAGTCATATATACCACTCTTGGTCTTTTTTTGCATTCTACAGCAATACTTTCATATGCATCACACACCGGTCCTGCCTGCATGACCATGCCTGCCCCACCGCCATATGGATAATCATCAACCTTCATATGCTTGTTCTTGGAAAAATCCCTTATATCAACTGCTTCTACACACAGAGCTCCTGATTCAATCGCTCTGCCTGTGATACTCGTATTTAGTCCATCCAGAATCATCTGTGGAAAAAGTGTCATTACATAGAATTTCATTATTTAGCCGCTCCTGCTAACTTATTCAGGAAAAATGGATAATAATTATGATTAAGATTATATCCACCTGTTGAATATTTTGTATTCAGATAACCTGAACCATCTTTAAATGAATCTGCTATATCTACAAACACAGCACCCATTGTTGTTGCATCTTCTGCAAGCTTCTTATTCGCATCATTTATGTCTGACTGTTTAATCTTAACTGATGATTTTGCTTCAAAGCTTTCTGTAACAGGAAGTAATGAAACAACATATATCTTTGCCGATGGAATATTTTCTTTAAGTGCTGCTACTAAGTTCTCTATTCTTTCTGCAACATCCGTTCCTGATCTTGTTCCATAGTTAAGGTCATTAAGTCCCACAAGCAGGAATATTTTGGATGGTGTTCTGTCTTTAACATCTGATATATAATTATGAGCCTTATCTGTTGTAAGATTATTATCTGACACGATATTGCCTGTACCAAGATATCCATAATCCTGTATACCTTCTATAATCATATCTCCAAAAAGAACTGTGTCTGCATATAAATCATTTGTTGAATATTCTTCTTCATCCGCAGAATCTGTTATCTTTACAACACTTCCGTTAGAAGCCATAGCTGCTGTTGTCTGTGTTGTATTATCATTTACAGAAGCTGTTGTCTCCTGTGTACCGCCTGCTGTTGTCTGTATTTCTGTCTTATCCGCAGAAGCTGACATTGTTGTGCTGTTGTTATTCTTATTATCCGTTTTTCCACTGCCATCTGTTTTTCCAACACTACATGCTCTTAATACTACTACTGCTGCTATTACTATAACTATAACCGACACAGCTCCTATTATTGGATTCTTATACTTATTCCATAATCTCATTTTACGGTTAAGCTGTATCTTCTTTCCATCATTATTATCTGCTGCCATATCTGACTCCATTTCTTAATTTCCTACCAGCGAAGTTTTCTTAACACTACTGCCGATGTTTTTCTTAATCCTATATCAAGCTTTCCATCTTTAAGCCTGTATCCCTGCCTGTCTATAGTATATCCACCATCAAATGTCACCATTATCTGTTCAACATCCTCATCCATGCCAAGTCCTGTTTCCCATACCGGAATCTTTACTCTTGTTTCATCTTCGCCGTTGTTAACAACCACAACAACTGCATCATTCATATTGAATCTTCCATATGCAATAACATTGTGTTCTGAACAAAGCTGCTTATACGAACCTGTTCTAAGCACTTCATTCTCCTTATGCATCTTTATAACATCCTTGTGGAACTGAATAAGCTCCTTATCCTCATGTCCCCATGGATATGTTCTTCTATTATCAGGATCTGTAAATCCACATACACCTGCTTCGTCTCCATAGTATATTGTTGGTGCACCAGGCCAGGTCATCTGTATAACGACCGCCTCCATAAATACTGCTTTATTTACATTCTGGTTAGCTGCATCCGGTCCTAAATCTGCTACCCTTCCTACAACATGATTAGTTCTTGTAAGGAATCTTGAATGATCATGATTTGACAGCTCATTCATGGATATGGCAAAGCTCTGTCCACCCATTCGTGCCATATTATGATGCATTGCACCAAAGAAATAATCAGGATTGCCTAATGAATCCGGGCGCATTTCATCGCTATGCTTTTCCATTCCTGTAAGAAACCATGTCACTGGCTCCATGAATGCATCATAGTTCATGATCGTATCCCATTCGTCTCCCTGCAGCCAGTCATATGAATCTCCATAATTCTCAGCAAGGATTATAGCTTCTGGATTGGCTTCCTTAACAGCCTTTCTGAACTTTCTCCAGAACTCATGATTATACTCTTTGCTATATCCAAGATCCGCTGCAACATCAAGTCTCCAGCCATCAACATTATAAGGCTCTGATACCCATTTTTTACCTATATCAAGTATATAATTCTCAAGCTCCTTTGATTCCTCATAGTTAAGCTTAGGAAGCGTATCATGCCCCCACCAGCCGTCATATGAACAATTGTCTGGCCATTGATTACCATAAAACTTAAAGAAACTGTGATATGGACTCTCGTATTTTTCATATGCTCCACACTCATAAACATCATCGCTTGAACTGTATATATGCTCTCTGTCCATCCATTTGTTGAATGAACCACAATGATTAAATACGCCGTCTATTATAACCTTCATGCCTCTTTCATGAATCCGTCTTACAACTTCTGCAAAAAAGCTGTTACTAGCTTCCAGATTTTCCCTGCTTGCAACTCTGTTTATATAGCGTGTTGCATGTGTATTGTTCTGGTCACCATCACTAAGAAGTTCTCCATCATCTTTTCTTATCACTCCAAAATGTGGATCTATATAATCATAATCCTGGATATCGTATTTGTGGTTGGATGGTGAAACAAACAAAGGATTAAAATATATAACCTCGATACCTAAATCGCTTAGATAATCAAGCTTATCCAGTACTCCTTTTAAATCTCCACCATAAAATTCCCTTACTCCCATAGATGCAGGATACTTGTCCCAGTCTTTTACCTGACAGACATGCTCTCCTATATAGCTGTACTCATTATCCAGTACATTATTAGACTTATCACCATCATAAAACCTGTCTGCAAATATCTGGTACATAACAGCTCCCTTAGCCCATGAAGGTGTTTTAAATCCTGGCATGATCTGGAAGTTATAATATATATTAAGTTCTTTTATCGCCCCTATCTGATTGTAATAGCATACGACCTTTCCTGTCTCAACCTTAAAATAATAGTAAAGCTTTTCTTCACCAACTTTAATGTCTGCTTCATAATAATCAAAAAGACCATCAGCCTTGATCCTTGTCATAGGGTATTCTACATTATTTACATATATATACGCTTTATCTACATTATAACGTCCTGTTCTCAGTCTTATCTTTACTGTATCCCCCGGCATAGGCTCTGCCGGACTTCTATAATCCTCTGTAACGTCAGAAAACAAAGCTCTTGTATTGATGGTAGGTCTTGCATTACACATATACAACAACTTCTTTTCCCACGATGCAAGATTTTCAACTGCTGCGCTTATTATCATAGAATCTGCTCCTTGACATTAATCACATATAATTTTATATCATTGAAGGTATTTATTCAACTATAAGATATATTTATTAAGATTTCTTTAATTCATCCACCATAATACTTTCTTCAGCCTTATTATTATAAAGTAAAAAGGACAGTCTGGGGGGACTGTCCTTTTTGGAGAAGGTATTTCACTTATTATGGGGTGTAGCAAAAAATATATAATGTATTGGGGGTTTTTACATTAATTATAATATCATACAAAGCCCCATAAGTGTTCACAAACTTCACAATAATTGCGATATTTTTTTGTGCATACTGCACATTGTGTGTTTATAAATCAATACAATATGTGGATTTTCATAGCTCTATACCCATATTATTATATGCCCTTATTGCTCTATGCTGTTACATTATCAGTAAAAAGTCCTTCAAATTCTTCTCTTGATATCTTTTCTTTTTCAAGCAAAAGCTCTGAACTCTTTTTAAGAACATCCATGTGCTCAGATATAAGCTTTTTAGCCTTAACATAACACTCATCTACTATATCCTTAACTTCCTTATCGATAAGTGCCGCAACATCTTCACCATATGGTCTTGTATGTGCAAGATCTCTTCCGATAAATACCTCATCACTATCTGTATCATAATTTATGAGTCCAAGTTTCTCTGAGAAACCATACTTTGTAACCATATCTCTTGCTGTCTGTGTTGCCTGCTTTATATCCTGTGAAGCCCCTGTTGTTATATCATCAAACACAAGCTCCTCTGCCACACGTCCACCAAGACTTACTATAATATTCTGAAGCATCTTGCCCTTTGTATTAAACATCTCATCACGCTCTGGAAGCGGCATAGTGTAACCTGCTGCGCCCATGCCGGTAGGTATGATAGATATCGTGTGTACAGGACCTACATCTGGAAGGAGATGAAACAGTATAGCATGACCTGATTCATGATATGCTGTAATCTTCTTTTCCTTGTCAGAGATAATCTTGCTCTTCTTTTCAACACCTATTCCTATCTTTATAAATGCCTCTTCTACATCAGCATTTGTTATATACTTTGACTTCTTTCTTGCTGCTCCTATAGCTGCCTCATTCAATACATTTTCAAGGTCAGCGCCTGTAAAGCCGGCTGAAGTTCTTGCAAGCTTCTCAAGGTCAACATCATCACCAAGTGGTTTCTTTGCCGCATGTACCTGTAATATCTCAAGTCTTCCCTGTACATCTGGTCTTCCTACAACTATCTTTCTGTCGAATCTGCCTGGTCTTAATATCGCTGGATCAAGGATATCTATTCTGTTTGTGGCTGCCATAACGATGATGCCTTCATTCACACCGAAACCATCCATCTCAACAAGCATCTGGTTAAGTGTCTGCTCTCTTTCATCATGTCCGCCACCCATACCTGTTCCTCTTCTTCTGGCAACAGCATCTATCTCATCTATAAATATAATGCATGGTGCATTCTTTTTTGCTTCTTCAAACATATCTCTTACTCTTGATGCACCAACACCTACAAACATTTCAACGAAGTCGGAACCAGATATGCTAAAGAACGGAACATTAGCCTCTCCGGCAACAGCCTTTGCAAGAAGTGTCTTACCTGTACCAGGTGCACCTGTTAATATAACACCCTTAGGTATTCTTGCACCGAGTGATGTATATCTTACAGGGTCCTTAAGGAAATCAACTATTTCTTCAAGTTCTTCTTTTTCTTCGTTAAGACCTGCTACATCCTTAAAAGTAACCTTGTTATCTTCACCGCTTACCATACGTGCACGGCTTTTTCCAAAATTCATCATCTTAGCGTTTCCACCGCCACCGCCGGCCTGTCTTGTAAACATCATCATAAAGAATATAAGCACTACAAGACTCAGACCAAAAGGAAGGATTGATGTAAGAAGAACGCTCTGTCTTGTTACATCCTTAAGTGTATAAGATATATTTTTATCAAGTAATATTTCCTCTACCTGTTTAACATCTGATACATATACATTCTTAACATTCTGTACACCGCTTACTTTAACAGATAACTCACCAGTAGGAACCTCTGAGTTCTGTCTTATAACGACACTTTCTACTTTACCTTTATTAACATCATTTACGAATTCACCATATGTGTAATCACCTGCCCCCGAATTCATGCGTGATACATACATAATAAACATCGCTGCAATAACAACTATAAACAGATAGACTCCCACTCCGGAAAATCTTGAACCTCTTTTATTATCCATTATAACTCTCCATTCTTATGCATTTTCCTGATTAATATCAGATGCCCGCTGCCTGATATGATATGCTGCAGTTATCAGCTCTAACGCATTATTCCCCATCATCAAGATGTACAACACCTATAAATGGAAGATTTCTATATCTCTGATCATAATCAAGACCATATCCAACTACGAATTCATCTGGGATGTTGAATCCGTTGTACTTTACATCTATATCAACTTCTCTCCTGTCCGGCTTATCAAGAAGTGTACATATACATATATCTTCTGGATTACGTTCCTTAAGCATAGGCATAAGCCTGTAGAGAGTATTACCAGAATCAATAATATCCTCAATCACAATAACATGCTCGCCTTCTATAGATTCATCAAGATCTTTCTTTATAACTATATTTCCACTTGACTTTGTTCCACTTCCATAGCTTGAAGTCTGCATGAAATCTATCTTTACAGGAACGGTGATTCTTTTAGCTAACTCACAGCAAAAGAATGCACTTCCCTTAAGTATACATATGAGCTTTACTTCCTTCCCCTCATAATCTGCGCTGATTTTCTCACCAAGCTCTGATATTTTTGCCTGTAACTCTTCCTCTGATATCATGACACTTATCTTATGCATATCTGCCATATTTAGTTCCTCTCTTTCATATTGATCAATATCTGAAGCACGCAGCTGGTTTCATCATCCACAAGGCAGCTCTCACACCTTCTTACGCCGCACGCCCATAACACATGATTCTTATCGCATACAAGAAGTACATTATCCCTGTATGCTGATGGTATCTTTCTATCTACAAGTTCTTTTTTTAGTTTTTTAGTACTTCCATCCTTAGATACCACAATATCATCCTGTGGTTTTCTGAATCTTATATCCAGTAATTTATTAATTTTATCATAATCATAATATTTAGCATAGACATTATTTGATTTATTTATGAGAATTTTACCACTAGTTTCTGTATTTTCATCATTCTTAAAAGATATTTTTTTATCAACAAGCGAAAATGTAATATCAGATACATATTTCTCCCCATAACCTGCAATATATATATCCTTGTCAACACTAATCTTTAACGCTTTGCCATTCACGTCAAGACTGCTTATATCTACTGCTGCCTTATACGTATCTTTTAAATCTGTTATATTCTTTTTAAGAACTATATAATCATATTCTCTTTCTGCCTGTATGCCATATACTGAATGTATCTTTTTTCCTGTCTGCATTCCTGAAAGTGCAGCTATATCAGCAACATTAACAGAATATATATCCTTTGCCCTTCCAGCCAGCCTGACAAGACATTTATAAATAACCCTCTTAACAAGCAGCATATCAGCCTTATTAAGCTTATCCAGTGCTATCCTTATAATGTCAGTTTCATTATTGTTTCCACCTGTCTCTTTGTGATCCTGTATACTCTCATACACACATTCCTCATACAGCCTGTCTGTCTGCCTGTCTATATATTCATCTGCTTCCCTTATATCTTCTGCCATAGACGATATATTATTTACCGCTCTTTTATTAATATGCTCACACATATATGGAAGTATTACATTTCTTATAGCATTTCTTGTATAATCATTATCATAATTAGTAATGTCTGTGACATATGACTGTCCTCTTGCTGTTAAGTAACCTTCTATCTGGCTTCTTGTTATACACAACAAAGGTCTGCAAATGTTATCACGCACCGGTACTATTCCACGTACACCCTTTAATGAAGTACCCCGCGCCATATTCATAATAACAGTTTCAGCCTGGTCATTCATATGATGTGCAACTGATATCATAGATTTACCATCATATGCATATTTTTTGGCTATCTCATTAAATATCCTATATCTTTCAAGCCTTCCTGCCTCTTCTACTGTAAGATTATTTTTTCTTGCAATCCCCACACAATCTATATGTTCCACGTAACAGTCAACCCCGTGTTTTTCACATAATTTCTTTGTGAATTCCTCATCTGATAATGCTTCCTGCCTTATCATATGATTAACATGAACAGCATGTATACATACATCCGGCTGATATTTTTTAACATAATCACATAGCATGAGTAAAAGGCAGACTGAATCTGCTCCGCCTGAAACTCCGGTTATGATATGCTTACAATCATCAAACATATGATTGCTTCTTATATAATTATATACTGCCCGCTCTGTTTTTACTGTATGTTTATCCATATCTTTCCTCTTTATATACCTTTATTTACTTATCCTGTTATCATATGTAAGTGGCAAAAGTATTTTGTTTCTTACATCATTATCATTTTGTATATGTATCAAACAGCCCGAAGACAAGAACCGTACAATCATCAAAAACCTTTTCATGATTATACCCCATTGACTTTTTTAATATTTCATCAGCTATTGCCTTTGGCTTCTTCATCCTCACACTGTTGATTATCTCGACAAGCTTTTCTTCCTTGTTCACACATGGAAGATTATCTAGTACGCCATCGCTTATCATTATAACATAATCTCCGTCATATAGCTTCTTGTCCGTGCAATCATAGTCAACCTGCTCTAAAACTCCCATAGGAAGCGTTGATGACTTTATTATTTCAACCCAGCCTTCTCTTTTTATAAATGTTGATACCGCTCCCATTTTTATGCAGTGCATTATACCTGACTGGCAGTCAACAACACTCATATCCATAGTTACAGGATTCCCCATGCCTCCACCATTGATATATGCTGAATTGATAAAATCTATTGCTGTTTTTTCCTCAAATCCGGCATCTATGCAGTTTTCCATAAGTTCTATAACCATACGGCTCTCTATGAATGCTCTTTTACCACTTCCACATCCATCAGCTATAGCTGCAACGACTTTTCCACAGGAAAGATTGGAAACCATGAAATTATCCCCATTAAATCCACTTTTATCCTTACATTCCCTTGCCACACCTGAAAGGAATCTGAATCTGTTCTCCTGGTGATATACATATTGCTGACATTCTTCATTCACAACAAGCCTGTTGTTATGATCTGAATAATACCCGCCACCAAATACATCTGATATGATTTTTCTTATCTTTCTTTCTGATGTGCAGCCCTTCCCAAGTGTCCTTGCCTGTACAACAACCTCATTTTTTCCATTTTTGCTTTTAAGTATATTTACTTCTCTGATAACAATACCTGATATAAGTGCTCTTGATGACATATCCCTAAGAAGGCCTTTAGCAGGCTTGTCTGCTTCCAGCTGCATAAGTGTACAATCATCAAGAATATCTGCAACTAAAAACAGCTGCCTCTTAAAGCTTGGACTTTTTGCCTCATCACCTGAAGCACATTCATACGTTTCCCCTAATCTTCTGAATGTTTTTGCTGTTTCTGAAAGCCTGTTAACTGTATATGTCATACACAACTCATCACATCTACTCATAATAATCTCCATTCTTGCGCTGCTTTTCAGCGCATCTCAAGTTTGTGCGAAGCTCAAATCTTGCGTGTGAAAAATCTTATTTTTCACACTAATCTCCCCTTACGATACTTCATATACTTTTCCATTTAACAGACATCATTATATACACATACATATGAAAAAAAATGTCATATTGTGTTAAATGCCCGTCAAGATATAAGTATCAAAAAATATTTTACTCCCAGCCGATGTAACAACAATAAAAGCACATGTACATAACAGTGCTTTCTGCTATATACTATGTGCTTATATTCATCTACTTCTTTCCTCTGAATATTATCTCATCAGGATACACAAGACCAAACTTATCTTTAGCAACTTCCTCGACGAACTTTTTAGTCTGTATATATTTTTTGTATTCATTAAGTTCATCTGTACGTTTCTGTTCACTATCTACCTGTGCCTGAAGCTGTGATATTTCTTTTTCATATTCAACATTCTTAGCTTCAATATTCTTCTTTCCATTCCATAACAGTATGCCAAGTCCGATAACAACAAGTATAGCAAACACCATACCTAATATAGCTGAACGCTTTTGTCTCTTTCTACGGAGTTCCCGTTCTCTTCTTGTTTCAAATTTCATATATACCGCTCCAATTCTGTATACATCTTTATATTTATCTAAGACTGCTTATTACTAATGTCATTATCATAATTATCGTTTATGATTTTCTTTTTTTTATGTTTAATGATGTCAGATTTAAAAGGTATTTTGCTCTTAATATACCGGCAACACAACTTTACAGGAAACAACAGCTTTCCTGATATCATTCTAACCATAGATAAAATGAATTTCAATGGTTTTATTATGATTATACTGACTATTTTTATAAAAAATGATATAAGCTTAACACCATATTTTATGTAATATCTGCTTAATGCCTTAACATAAAGCCCTGCACCCATAATAAAACCCGCTATAATAAAAGCCCTTATAACCCCATCATTAACATAAAAACATATAGAAAATATTTTTATTGATACATATATCCAGTATGCCATATCCTCAAGAACCATGATAACAAGCATATTATGTTTTACTATTCTTCTAAATATCCTTATTGTATCATACTCCGCTGCAAATACCATTCCCCACCAGAGTGTCCTGCAAAGCGTACTGCCCTCCCATACAATCTCTGCTGTCATAGCTTATACTACCTAAACAGCCTGTTTATAAGGGGCTCACCCTTTTTACCCGCTGTACTATTCTGCGAATAAACTATTGAGTCTATTCTTCCATCTACATCCAGTTCTCCCTTTTCCACTGACAGCTTATTTACGTGAAGTGCATCTCCTTTTATGACAATAACTCCATAATCTGATTCTAACATGACCTTAACCGGTTCAAATGATATAACATCTGTAATCCCTGTGAATTCAACTTTTTTTCTATCCTCCATATGAACTGTATGAGGATGTCTTACACGTCTTGTTTCCTCCATCATCCACAACTCCCTTCAATCATGCACAAGCCTATTTTATATCTACTTGTCTAATATATTGGGGAATATATGAAAATATGACTTTGATTCTTAAATATATTCAAACATTTCTTTAGCTTCTTCTTTTTTTACAGTATCCTTCACATCTGTTACTTTCACCTTAACATTCTTATTGCCAAAGGATATCTCTATAATATCTCCTGCTTTTACATCAGCTGATGCCTTGGCAACCTTATCATTAATCATAACTCTTCCTGCATCACATGCATCGTTGGCTACTGTACGTCTTTTTATAAGTCTTGATACCTTAAGGTATTTATCTAATCTCATAGCCTGTCTCCTTTTCCTTATGCCTCTTAATCTTTATGTTTCATTTGTTTTATTCATGCTTTATTGTGCATTGAAAAAAGGAAGTGCCACTGTTTATGGCATAGCACCTCCCATATATCATGCCATGTCACAGATTCATAAGCATTTCCGTATATACCAAAGCCTTGAACCTATGCGTATGCATAGTATAGCCTATATGCAATACTCATGGCAAGTACAATCAGCTTTCCATATGTTTCCCAAGAAAATCAGCTGCAACTTTTACTATACATTTTTCCCACTCTGTAAACTTATATCCGTTATCTTTAGTAAACATAATAACAGAGCCTAATACATCGCCAGCACATATTATAGGACTTATCACCTCTTCTTTGCACTCATAACCCGATACAACAGACACATATGATGTATCTGTACAGCCTGCCATAACACTTTTTCTTTCATCCATAACAGCATTCAGTTCTCTTGATATCTGTTTTCCAAGAATATATTTTTTTTCGTTTCCTGCCGCTGCAATAACATGATCTCTGTCAGTTATAGCTGCTGTCATACCCGTATTTTCAGCCAGTGTTTTTACGTATTCCTCTGCCATAGCAGTTATATCTCCCATCGGCGAATACTTCTTAAGCACTATCTGTCCATCTATATCCGTATATATTTCCATAGGATCAGTTTCCCGTATCCGTAATGTTCTTCTGATTTCCTTTGGTATGACTATTCTGCCAAGATCATCAATCCGTCGGACAATACCTGTTGCCTTCATATAACATAAGCCTCCTTTTCCTGACTATATGCACATTTTTTACCATAATTATGCTGTATGTGTAGTATGTGGAAAATGTAATGATTTATACATTTTGATTATTTTTATTATTTACAGATTTTTATTATTTTTACTTTTTGACTTGATTTTACATTTTATGCTATCATCAGATTAAAATATCAGCTTTAAAATGCTTTTTAACAATAACTGACGTTTAAAAGTTTTGATTCATGTCAATGCTTAGTAAAGACCTGAACTAAAAGCAGCTTATATTGCTTCATATTTCATTTAATATTAATATTAACAGGAGGCCAGACTTATATGGTTATAGATTTTCATACTCACTGTTTTCCAGACGAACTTGCTGACCGTGCAGTAGGACGTCTTGCACAAAGCGGAGGTATACCTAACTATCTGGATGGACGTGTAGACTCTATCAAAGCTTCTATGAAAAAGGCGGGAATTGATTACTCTGTATTACTGCCCATAGCAACAAAGCCAGAACAACATACAACTATCAATAAAATAGCCATAAAAACCAACCAATCCGCCAAAGAAACCGGATTAATATCATTTGGTACAATTCATCCAGATACCGCTGACTATAAGACTATAATAAATAATCTTGCAAAAGCCGGCATCCCAGGAATCAAGCTTCATCCTGTATTTCAACGTACTAATATAGATGACCCCAGATATCTTAGAATTATAGAATGTGCAAACGACAACGACCTCATCGTAACTATCCACTGCGGTATGGATATAAGCTTTCCAAACTGTGATGAAGCAAGCGTTGAGCGTCTGTCTAATATGATAAAAGAAGTTCCTCCACACAAGCTTGTATTAGCTCATATGGGCGGCTGGTCCATGTATGATGAAGTATGCAGCCGGTTAATCGGAACTCCTCATGTGTGGCTTGACACAGCTTTTGTCCTTAAAAGCACTCCTGACAACAACTTCCTGTCCAAAGAGAAGTTCGTTCAGATGGTCCGTGCCCACGGCGCTGACCATATCCTATTTGGAACAGACAGTCCATGGTCTGACCAGTCTGAGTCACTTAAGCTGCTTAGAACCAGTGGCCTGACAGCTGATGAGCTTACTGCTATCGAGGGTGGCAATGCTTCCGCTCTGCTTAAAGACATCATTTTATAAAAAGTCAAAAAACCTCCAGAGCCTTTATTTTAAAGACCTGGAGGTTTAATTCATATCTATATATCTGCTGCTGTCATATACTTTTACCCAACGATATCCTGTGCATGTGCCAGTGCTGCATCAATATTGGCACAGAAATTCTCTTCCCCAACTTCTGCCGCAAATCCAGCCTTCTCCATCATAGACTTAGGCTGTTCCTGAACGTGGGATAATACAAGTGTTATGCCACGCTTCTTACATACATTATGTATATTCTTAAGCGAACGCAATGCTGATATATCCATAGCTGGAACACCACGCATTCTGATTATGACTACCTTTATATCAGACTCCATATGTATGTCCATAAACTTATCCGCCGCTGCAAAAAACATAGGTCCGATTACTTCATATACTAAAGTCTTATCTGGAACCTTCTTTAGATTGATACTTTCAGGGTCATTATTCTCATCAATATCTTCCCCGATATATTTCCAGCTTCTTACCTCTGTTACATCAGCCATTCTCTTAAGAAAGAGAAGTGCTGCCATAACAATACCTACCTCTATTGCAACGACTAAGTCAAATACAACAGTAAGTATCATAGTTGTAAGAAGTACAAGAATATCTGACTTTGGTGAGTGCTTTACAAGATTAACCATTTCTCTCCAGCCACTCATATTATACGCAACTATAAAAAGAATAGCTGCTATCGCTGGCATCGGAATCCATGCTGCATATGGCATAAGCACTACAAGCACAATAAGGAGAGTAACTGAGTGAACCATACCTGCTACTGGTGTACGTCCGCCGTTCTTTACATTGGCTGCTGTTCTTGCGATAGCACCTGTTGCCGGAATACCACCAAAAAGTGCTGACACAATATTACCTGTGCCCTGTGCAACAAGCTCCATATTAGGCTTATGTCTTGAACCTATCATACCGTCTGACACAACGCATGAAAGAAGACTTTCTATACCTGCAAGTACCGCGATAGTAAGCGCATCCGGAAGAAGTGTCATAATCATATCAATATTGACACTTGGAATACTTACCGCTGGAAGTCCCTTCTTTATTGTATACAGGCTTCCTATTGTATTAACATCTGACAGTGCTGGTATGAACTTAACCATAACAACTGATACAATAACTGCTATAAGTGAAGGTGGTATCTTATCAAGTGCCTTAAACTTAGGCCATATGATAAGTATCGCAAGTGCGACCACACCCACGATAAATGCTTTCACATTAAATGTACCTATATTAAGAACCACAGCCTTCAGCTTATCCATAGTCTCAACTGCCGCAGTTCCTGCTGGATAAGTAAGCCCAAGGAAATCCTTAATCTGTCCTATAACTATCGTCACAGCAATACCAAAAGTAAATCCTGTTGTTATCGTATATGGAATAAACCTGATAAGGTTACCAAACTTTAAAAATCCCATAACTACAAGTATAATACCAGCCATAATTGTGGCTGTTATTAATCCGTCCATACCATTTCTGGCTACTATACCTGCCACTATTGTTGCAAATGCCGCTGTGGGACCTGCTATCTGCACCCTGCTTCCGCCAAGAAATGATATTACAAATCCTGCAAATATCGCAGTATATATGCCCTGCTCCGGGCTTACTCCTGATGCAAGGGCAAGCGCTATTGATAAAGGAAGTGCTATTATAGCAACGATAATACCAGCCACAACATCCTTTACAAGCTGACCCTTTGAATATGTTTTCATCACATCAAATATCTTTGGTACGAATTCTTTCATTATAATCTCCCATTCTTGCGTGTGAAAAATCTTATTTTTCACACTAATCTCCCATTCATATAAACCATATAAATTTTTCTTTATCTAAAAAAAATAATATTGGGACAATGTATTATACACCGTCCCAATATATTTATGCAGAATAATATATGCTGTATTCTACTGCTCAACTTCTGATATCTGACTGCATACAAACTCTATAACCTTCTGTGAAAGAATCTGGTATCCAATCTCAGATACAACCTCGTTACCAACTGCATCTGTAATAGCAGCAAAATCATCATATCCATAATATGTTGCAAGATCGTTACCATATGATACGATTTCATCTTCATTTACATGGATATCGTTATCTGCAGCAATTACTGTGATCACCATCTTCTCTAAAAGGTATGACTTTGCCTGGTTATCAACATATTCGTTGTATGCATCTATTGACTCAAAACCATACACCTTTGTTTTATATGAATCAAGATCTGATGCACCATAGTATGAACCATAATTGTTAAATTCGTTTTCAATGTTAGTATTAAACACTTCAACAAGTGACTGTACTTCATCATCTGGATATGTCACGCTATCACCAATCTGTTCTTTAATCTTTTCATATGCAGTATTGAATGTTGCCTGCATATATTTGTCATTGGCATTAGCCTCTACTATCTTTCTTACTTCCTGCCTGAACTCTGGAACTGTTGTTCCTGAAAGATTAAGAGTATCCTTGTTTTCCATTACCCATTCATCTGTTATCTCTGGATATGTAGTCTTAACTATAGCTGTTACTTTAACAGTGAATATTACACTCTTTCCAGCAAGCTCAGATGTATAGTTATCTGGGAATGTGCATGGAATATCATACTCCTGTCCAACTGTAAGTCCAACAAGCCCTTTATCAAGATCACTGATGAAATTTCCTGAACCTATAGTATATGAAGCATCTGTTGCTGTTCCACCTGAGAATGCTTCACCATCAAGCTTACCTGAGTAATCAAGTATGATGCTATCACCGTTAGCTGTAACGCCACTTGTAACATTTTCTGTTTTTGCCTGTGAAGCAATGATATTCTGGTTAATATAATCATCAACATCCGAATCTGATACATTAAGCACTGACTTATCTACTGTCACTTCCATTCCCTTAAACTCTGGCATTGTAAAGTTCTTTTTATATATTGCTGCATCTGCAGATATTATTGAATCATACTGTGCAGCAGTTATATCCTTATGTACTGTAGAAGTTGGAGCTTCTGTCTTTTTAGAGCCACATGCTGCAAGCGATACTACCATTGTAGCAGCAAGCATAAGGCTAACTAATTTCTTTTTCATAAATAATCCTCATTTCATTATTCTTGGCATGTTATTTCCAGCCAGCTTGTTTCACAACATTATCTGTTATAACATAATCCAGTACAAATTAAAAGTGAATTCACATTTTTTTCAATATTTGGTATACTCTTTTAGGTAAATATAATAATATAGGAATTGGAATAAAAGAAAACATGAAGAATATTTTGTATAAACAAAAAAAGAAGTTATCCTGCCTGATTCTGTCTACTGTGCTTATAACAGCCTGTATACTTCCTCTTACAGGATGCGGGACTGAATTAACCCTGACAACTCCAATAAGCATAACTGATTATAAGCTAAACACTTATGTGCAGATATCTTCTTATACCAATGTCAATAAAAGCATTATCTTGGAAGCTATATCGTTATGTGATCATTATGAACATATTTTTTCACGGACTCTTGCAGCGAGCGAACTGTATAAGGTCAACAATAAAGAAACATCAATAATAAGCGATGAACTATATGAACTTATTGAAACCGGTCTTGAATACAGCCGGCTGTCAGATGGTGCATTTGATATAACCATAGGAAGTGTATCCCGTCTATGGGATTTCACCTCCGACTCACCTTCTGTTCCTGATGCTTCACTTATAAGCAATGCATTGGAATATGTAGATTATACGAAGGTCACTCTTAACACCGACTCAGCCGGAACACACTATATAGATATGCCCGATGGATTCTGTATAGACCTTGGTGCCGTAGCAAAGGGATATATAGCCGACAAAATCAAGACTTTTTTAGTTGATAATGGTGTAAAAAGCGCTATAATTAATCTTGGCGGCAATGTTTTATGCATTGGAGAAAAAAAGAAAAATACCGATTTTACAATCGCTGTTAAAAAGCCTTTCTCTGATACAGGTGAATATATGGAGCTGTTAAACATCAACGATTCATCTGTTGTATCATCCGGAACATATGAAAGGTATTTTTATTCTGGTGACGGAACTTTTTACCACCATATTTTAAACCCAAAAACCGGATACCCATATGAATCAGAGCTTTGTGATGTTACCATCATATCACATGAATCAACAACCGGTGACTGCCTTAGTACAACCTGTTTTGTTCTCGGTGCTGATAAAGGAATGGAGCTGATTGAAAGCCTTGATGGCATAGAAGCTATATTTATGAAAAATGATGGTACAAAGCTTTACTCTTCTTACGCATCCTCGTATGTGCAGAAGTAGAACAGCCAAGTATTGGTATTATACTTGTTATGGATATTTTATCATAACATCAAAAGATAATTTTATTAAAAGGAGTTATATATGATCAGACTAATCATACTGATAATTGTTTTGTTAATATTTGCTTTATTCAGCCTGCTTGCACTTCCTATACTGTGGCTTGCCGGCAAAAAGAATCCACTTGCTAAAGAAAAAGCCTCAGATGCAATAGCAAGATTTATGTTCAGACTTATTCTTCTTATATGTGGAACAAACATCACCGCTATCGGACTTGAAAATATACCAGCTGATAAGCCTGTTTTGTTTGTAGGAAACCATCGTGGATTTTTTGATGTAATCATATCTTATACATTTATTAAAGGCAGGGCTGCCTACGTTGCAAAAAAGGAAATGTCAAAGATACCTATACTACGCAGATGGATGGCTAATATAAAATGTATTATGCTTGACAGAAACAATACAAGAGCTGCACTTAAGTCAATCCTTACTGGTATTGAATATATTAAAAATGGTACCTCTCTTGTAATATTCCCTGAGGGGACACGTAACAAAGGTGAAGGTGTAATGGAATTTCATGCTGGAAGCTTTAAGCTTGCTGAAAAATCCGGCTGTCTTATAGTACCTGTTGTGCAGAACAACACTTCTGCTATATTTGAAGATCATGCACCATTTCTTAAAAAAGCTCACACTATTATAGAATTCTGCGAACCTCTTGATATGTCTCTGATGTCCGCTGAAGATAAGAAGAATGTGCCAGAATATGTACACGGACTTATACTTACCAAGTATAACAATAATCAGAAACTTGTATAAAATATTAATGTTTAATATCTTTTCATCACTCTTTTTACGTGATATAATACTAAAGTTATTAATGAATTACTGAAATATATATGCAGGAGGAAATAATTATGCCAGTATGGGCGATAGTTTTATTGGTTATTATTGCAATACTTGTTGTTGCTTTAGTAGCTCTTATTATTGTAGGTAACAAGCTTCGTAAGAAGCAGGATGCTAATCAGGCACAGATTGATGCTGCCAAGCAGGTTATGTCGATGCTGATCATCGATAAGAAAAAAATGAAATTAAAAGAAGCTGGTCTTCCTAAGATTGTACTTGACCAGACACCTAAGTACCTTCAAAGAAGCAAGGTACCTGTTGTAAAGGCAAAGATTGGTCCTAAGGTTATGACTCTTATGGCTGATCCTAAGGTATATGACCAGATTCCTATTAAGGCTGAAGTTAAAGCAGAGGTCAGCGGTATATACATCACTGGTATCAAGTCAGTACGTGGTGGAAAAATAGTTGTTGAAGAAAAGAAGAAAAAAGGATTTTTCAAGAATTTCGGTAAAAAGAATAAGTAATTTCACGTTATATTATTCATCATAAGATGATGTGAGTGTCAAAAGTAAATTTTGCCGCTCACTGATATATATAAAAAAGCTGCTGTGGCATTAACTATATCAATGTCACAGCAGCTTTTTTACATATTACTTTTTAGCATCTTACATTTTAATATCTTACATAAGTAACTTAATATAAAAATCTTCAATACAGCATGCAGCTTTACTCTATAACTTTATCCGTCTGCGTCGGTGCATCCCACTCTCCTGTATGCTTTGTCTTATTTTCCGTTGTTTTTTCTGTTGCCTTTGTAGAGGTGGATGTATTATCTGCTGTTGTCTTTTGTATCTGTTCTTTTGTTGTTGCCTGAACCCTGCTTGTTGTTTCCTGCTTGGTAGATGTTTCCTGCTCTTCTGACGTTGTTGTTTCCGGTTGTGTTTCTGTCTGCTTTGTTATCACGTTAGAGGCAGACTTAAACTCAACCTTCTCCTTTCCTTTATGGATCACTTCCATAAAATCCCTGAATATGCTAAGTGTCTTTACAGAACTCTGTGTCTTAGGATAATCGTAACCTGTCCATACAGCCATAGTATAATACTGGCTATATCCACAGAAGTATGCATCCTTGTTACTATTAGTCGTTCCTGTTTTACCAGCTACAATAGCATCTGATGGTTCTGCACCAACACCTGTACCTCCAGTAACTACGGATCTTAACATATCTGTCATCAGACGGCATGAATTAGTATCATATACCCTCACTTCTCTTCCGGATGTATCTACTATCGTCCTTCCGGATGTGTTAGTTATCTTTGTAACACACGTAGGCTGCCGGAACATTCCATCATTTGCTATAGTGGCATATGCACCTGCCATTTCTTCTGTCGAAACACCATATGTGAAGCCTCCAAGTGCAACTGCGTTGGTGTTCTTATCCATCCATACCTTATGGAATCCCATATTAAGCAGGAAACCTATACCCATCTTAGGTGTAATGTCGTCTCTGTATATTTTCCATGCTACTGTATTCTTCGACTTCATGACAGCAGTTCTTAGTGTCATCTGTCCTGCATATGAGCCGTCAGCATTATTAGGTCCACCATCTATCTTTTCATCAGTAACTATAGTATCTGGTGTATTTCCCTGCTGTAAATATGGTGTATAAACAACTATTGGTTTTATTGAGCTTCCTGGCTGTCTGTAGCTCTGATATGCCCTGTTAAGTGTATATCCATTAAGCTCCTGGCTTCGTGAACCAACTATTGCAACAACATTACCAGTACTGTTATCTATACATGTTGCGGCTCCCTGAAATTCATATACACCATCATCCGATAATGTTTTATATGAAGCAAGGTTTTTATCTATCGAATCCTGAAGTGCCTCCTGTGCCTCTGGATCTATACTTGTATACACAGTATATCCACCGCCAAGAAGCATCTGCTGGCATGTTGAATAATATTTCTGGTAAAGTTCTTCATATTCATTATATTCATCTTCGGAATTAAAGTTGTTTCTCATAACGAATCCACAGTACTTCATCATTTCTTCTGTAGCACAATGTCTTGCATATGTTTCTACAGAATTGTTCTTCGTTGATACCTTTTCTCCTGAGCCAGATACAGTTATCTCTTCATCAAGCGCTGTGTTATATGTCATCGAATCTATATAATCTGCATTATATAACTCTTTAAGTATAAGATTCCTTCTTGTAAGCGTAGCATCATAGTTTGTCAGCGGATTGTACTTAGTCGGATTGTTTGGTATTGCTGCTATAAATGCCTGTTCCGATACCGAAAGCTCCGCAGCTGATTTTCCAAAATATCCTTTAGCTGCTGCTTCTACACCATAATATCCGTTACTGAAATATATGTTGTTAAGATAGAACTCAAGTATCTGCTCCTTTGAGTATTTCTTTTCAAGCCCCCATGCAAGGAATATCTCCTTAATCTTTCTATCCCACGTTACTTCCTGTGTCAGAAAAACATTCTTGGCAACCTGCTGTGTTATTGTGCTGGCTCCCTGGACTATAGTATCACTTTTACGGTTTGCTATCAGCGCTCGTATAATCGCTTTAATATCAATACCTGAATGATTATAAAAATCCCTGTCCTCCATAACAACAAACGAATCTGCAAGCGTAGCTGGTATGTTATCATAATCTATATAATACATATCCTTTGATGCTTTCATGGTACAAAGCTGGTCACCATTCTTATCATATATAACTGTTGTCTTTCCATTCTTAAAAGTATCAACACTACTCTCATCTGCCATCTGCTTTGCATCTGCTGCAAGCTTAGCTATCTTTACAAGCTTTGGTCCTGCATATATACCTGCACCAGCCAGTAACACAACTATAACTGCTATTACTATTCTTTTTATTATTCTGCGTCTCCTGCGTTTTTTTGAATTAATTCGTACAGGTTTTTTAACTTGTGCGTTTCTTTTATGTGAAGTTCTGCTTTCTGATGAATTCGCCATATACATATCCTCTTTAATTCTTGTAATATGTTACAAATACATTTTCCCATTGTGTAAATAACTTATTTGCATCTGTTAAGGAAACTGTCTGACTCATACCTGATGCTGCATCCGTATAAGTCACATTCTTAGAATCATATGCCGTTATTATAACATATGAATCATTCCCACTTTTTCCTATAACCGGACATCCATTATCAATGAAATTAAGCATTTTGTCTATAGATACTCCCTTAATACTTATTCCACTTACTCCTGGTATACTGCTAAGCACTTCATCTGCTGTCTTTGTCTTAAGGGCTTCCGATATATCTGACTGTCCTCCGGCATATGCAGCAACTGCCTGCAATGCGCTGGCCAGTGCGCCAGATGACTGTCCTGATAATGATAATCCCTTAAGTTCTCCTGTAGTATTTTTATATCTTTTCCATATTGTATTAGCGTTATAATCCGCTACTGAGCCATAGGTATCATACGCAAGTGCTATAGCTTTGGATATATCCGTCGTACTGTTCTGGAACTTACCATATCCATATACATAATACCTTCCATCACCCTTGAATTCTTTTGCCAGTTCAAGAACTGCATCCTCTCTGTATACAACATCAGAAGAAGTCCTGAACTCTACAGTTGTTGATGACAAAGCTTTTGTAAGCTTTATTGCCAGCTCCTGCTTTCTGTTATCACTCACTACAGAATCTAACGCCAGTCCGTCTGTTTTTACATTCTCATCTTTATTGATAAGCTGGTCTATGCTTGTTCCTTCATAGCCTGAACCAGACTTCACTATTCTTGTAAGATTAATACGCATATCTGAAACACTTGCATCACTTACATATATACCGTTTTCCTCATACTCTTTTATAATCTCATATGAAGAATTCATGATACATACTTTATACATTGCAAATGTTCTGTTTCCGTCATCTTTTATTATAATGTCATCCTTATGTGCCACACCATATATAAAATCATTATTGATATATCCCAGACATTTTATATAGTCGCCATCATCAGCCTGTATTATGTGTTCACTGTCATCTGACATGTTGAATACTCTTATACTTTCAGTTCCATATAGCTTACCGTTAATGCTGTATGCTATAGAGCTTCCATCCTCAGATACCGCATATGTTCCATCTACGAGATCTGATACAACTGTCATAACCTCTTTGCTTATAAGATCAATACAATACAGTGAGTCATCCATAAGTATATAAAATGTATTCTCGTCTGCAAGATAAGCTATGTTTCCTATATTCTGCGATAATATATCATATGGTATATCAACTGGAATATATAATCTTTCTTCAACCTTATTATCTATATATGAATATCTGCAGAGCGAAACACCTGATTCACCTTCATGCTCACCTCTGTTCATATATCCATATACCAAAAAGCTGCAGTCACCACTATCCTGTACATTTAGTATTTTTATGCCATGTTCATTATAATTCTCACGTATACCATCTGTTTCGTCTGTATTAAAAGAGAAAACTCTCGTATATATATTATCATCTGTATTGAAGCACCATAATGAACCCTCATTTACATAATATGCATATCTTGCCTTTTCATCTGAAGCATACTCTGCTGTTGATGATGATTGTATTCCAAGATTAATCTTTCCAGCCGATGTAAGATCGTTCTTTCCATCAAATATCTGGTTTGCTTCCCTTTCATAGTTAAGCAGATAAAATCCTGAATTAGTCTGCCTTATTCTATAGTACTCATAAACATTATATGAATCATAAGAATCATATTCGTTAACCGCACCTGCCCTATAGTTTAAAGTTATAATAGCAACATCCTTGCTTATTTCCTTAACTTTAGGTACAAGCTGGCTTTCTATATATGGTGTTATTTCTCCCCAGCCAACCTGTGATAACGAACTGTTAATATTTACCTTACCATAGTTACTGTTGTTGCCACTTGATAATGTTTCAAGATACTTCTGGATTTCATTCAGTCTGCCTGGATTTAATGTGCATGCATTAAAATATTTTACAAACTCAAACTTCTTATCCAGCTCATAATTCTCTCCTGTAACTATTCTTGTATAATAATATATTTCATCATGTGCTGATGTTTTTATCATTATCTCAAGTGCATACTGTACATTATCATCTATAAGATTCTTTATTCCAAGAGTTGCTGTTATTTTATTGTCATCTCTGTTAAGTGTATTTACCTTAGTATTCTCAATAAGCGAATTATCCGACAGGCTTCTTACTTTGTATGAAACCTCCTGCACATCTGCCCCATAGCTATATATTACTATATCAAGCTTTCTGTTCTGTGCTATCGGTGTAAGGCTGTCATTAGTAAGTGCCTGGTTAATAGCTGCTGTATATCCATGAAGTGGATTAAATTCCGTTCCTTCATCTGTCAGCATTGATATGACTGGTAATGTAGCCTCCGTCATAGTCGTTGCCGATGGTGTAACCGTCTCAAGTCCCATAGATAAAAATGTAACAACCATAGTCGCAATAAACAATACGCCTAAAAAAATATATTTGGAGCTGGACCTTTTATCAGTTCTTCTCATTATTCTCTCCATTCCTGTTATTTTACAGATTTAACATTTCACTCATAACTCTTTATAACAGCTTTGAAATAGTCAGCTCTATACCTAGCGCCTTCTGCATATCCTCTGCCTGTTTTTCTGCTTTTTCATCTGTTTTCCCTGTTTTTACAGCTCTTATAAGCAGATTCTTAGGAGTGTGTTCCATATCAATAAATTCCAAAATCTGAGTATCATAACCTCTCGCCTTTAACATATTGGCACGTGCTGCATCGGTTATTATTGCAGACATTCTTTCTTTAAGTATACCATAATCCATAACTGGCGACAGAAGCGTACTGCTTATAGTCCTGTTAGCCTCATGCTGACAGCATGGTACAGACAGTATAACCTTCGCTCCCCATGCTACAGCCTTTGCAAGCGCATAATCTGTTGCTGTATCACATGCATGAAGTGTCACTACCATATCTACACTGTCAACATCCTTATATGTTGCTATGTCACCAACATAAAAATCCAGTCTATCATATCCATATTTTGTTCTTAACTCATTACAATGTTCTATGACATCTTCTTTAAGATCAAGACCTATTACCCTTATATTATAACCCTTGAGCTCCTTCAGATAATAATACATTGCAAATGTAAGATACGACTTACCACATCCGAAATCTATTATAGTCTGTTCTTTATCCTTATCCAGTCTTGGAAGTATGTCTTCTATAAACTCAAGAAACCGGTTAATCTGCCTGAACTTATCATAGCGTGTTCTTACTATCCTGCCATCAGGTGTCATAACCCCAAGGTCTATCATAAATCCTACAGGTGTGCCTTCCTGAATTATATATCTTTTGGTTCTGTTATGGCTTAACTCCTTTTGTGCCTTTATTTCCTTCGCTTTCTTATACTTACATGTACATGTTCCACTTTTGCTTGAAAGAATAGTTGCCAATGAATCTGTTCTAGTTATCTGCGCCTGCTTAAACTCTTCTTCCATATACTTTTCTATACGCTTCTTAACATCTTTCTGTGTATAATTAGTATGCAGTACCTTTCTTCCAACAAACTCAGATACCTGATACTCCAGTGTATCTTTAATAATAACCGGTCTTATCTTTACCTTCTGTGCTTTTGTTTCATCTTTTAGTTTTCTGCTGCTTATAGTCATATCTATAAGGTTTTTATCTATACATATATCAAGTAATTCTTTTATATTCACAAGCTTTCTTCCTTTTCTTATATGGCATAACTGCCAGAACTTATTTTAGTCCCTCCATTATACAATGAAGAGTAAGCTATCGCTTCTGACAATCCTTACATCATTTTAATCTCTTTGTGTTATTTACACAAGTAATAATATCTGTTTTAATAATCTTTTAAAATCTATTTTCCAATATATACCGGTGAAGCCATGTACACCAACGTTTTATCCTCTGTCTCATCATATTCCATTGAAATATTTACATTTATTTTTTTCTTACCAAGCATGACATAGTCTTTTTCACTTCTGTCATATGCATATACCACAAACATATCCATGGTCTTTCTTGACTGTATTTCCTTTGCTTTAAGCTGTTTTAACAACTCATTACACAGATTTTTCCTATCAGTTATATCTATTCTGCCATCTACTGCTCCCTTAAGGCATACATTAACAACACAGTCTATTCCATATCCCTCACATACTGTTTCCACTATTTTTTTATACTGCTCTGTACCTTCTATTCCCTTATCAAGCTTTATATCTATGGCAAGATAATACTTATTCTGGCTTGATAATATCCTTATATCCACATCCCCATAAACTGAGTCCTGTATCAATGCATATGAATCATCTTCTTCATTTGCATTCTTCACTATTTTATATGCATTAAGCCCTATATCTTCTGCAATATCCGTAAGAAGCATTGTTTTAGCATCATCTGACAGGTAGCTTTCAGTTATCACCCCATAAGCAGTAAGCTCTGATGAAACATCCCTGTACACATTGTTGCAGAATATGCTCACCATATCCTTTCTGCTGTTAACTGATACCGCCCTTACTATTCCAGGTGAAAACACACGCACAGCTGTAAATATCCACAAAACTATTGCCAGTATAATACTAAGCCTCTGAAAACTATATCTTTTCACATGTTTATCTTTAAGCAATATACTCTTATACATATAAAAACCTCCCATTAACCAATAATAATATTCTCTGATATTATTACCAGTTAATGGAAGGTATATACTCATGAAGTATTTTAGTCTTTAGCATAACAGCTGACTATAATACTTCATTATTAATCAACTGCTCCAAGTCTTGCAAGGGATCTTCTAAGAGCAAGCTCTGCCCTGTGGACATCAAGATTACTTTCCTTTGCAGCAAGTCTTCTTTCCGCTCTTACCTTTGCTTCATTGGCACGATTAACATCGATTTCATCCGGCCATTCTGCTATTTCTGCAAGTACTGTAACACGGTCTTTTAGTATCTCTACTATTCCTCCATGAACAGCAGCCTTCTTTACTTCGCCATCCTGATGAATCTTTAACACACATGGAACAAGCACAGCTGTAAGAGGTACATGGTTAGGATATATACCTATTTCACCCTCACTTGTGCTCAGCTCAACAAATGTGACGTCATCATTGTAAAACACTCTTTCGGGTGTATTTACTAAAAGCTTCATTGTATCTGCCATATCAATTCTCCTTATCAAGATATCTGAGTTTACAATCTTTATTGCTTATCTTCTACTTTGATACCTTTGCAAGTACATCGTCGATACTGCCGCAGTTAAGGAAATAACTTTCTGGGATATCATCATACTTACCTTCAATGATTTCCTTGAAGCCCTGAATTGTCTCACTTATAGGTACATAACGTCCTTCAAGTCCTGTAAACTGTCCAGCTACGAAGAATGGCTGTGAAAGGAATCTCTGTACCTTTCTTGCTCTTGATACAACCATCTTATCTTCCTCTGAAAGTTCATCCATACCAAGAATAGCAATGATATCCTGGAGTTCCTTATACTTCTGTAATATCTCCTGAACTGATCTTGCTACCTTATAATGTTCTTCACCAACGATTCTTGGATCAAGAATTCTTGATGTAGATTCAAGTGGATCTACAGCTGGATATATACCAAGCTCAACTATAGAACGTGAAAGAACTGTAGTTGCATCAAGATGTGCGAATGTTGTTGCTGGCGCTGGGTCAGTAAGGTCATCCGCAGGTACATATACAGCCTGGACTGATGTGATAGAACCATTCTTTGTTGATGTGATACGCTCCTGAAGAGCACCCATCTCTGTCTGAAGAGTTGGCTGATAACCTACGGCTGAAGGCATACGTCCAAGAAGCGCTGAAACCTCTGAACCAGCCTGGGTAAATCTGTAGATATTATCGATGAAAAGAAGTACATCCTTTCCACCCTTATCTCTGAAGTACTCAGCCATAGTAAGTCCTGTAAGACCAACTCTCATTCTTGCTCCAGGTGGTTCATTCATCTGACCGAATACCATGGTTGTCTTCTCGATAACTCCTGAATCCATCATTTCGTGATAAAGGTCATTACCCTCTCTTGTACGCTCACCAACACCAGTGAATACTGAATATCCACCATGCTCAGTAGCAATATTACGTATAAGTTCCTGGATAAGAACTGTCTTACCTACACCGGCACCACCGAAAAGTCCGATCTTTCCACCCTTCTGATAAGGGCAGAGTAAATCTACTACCTTGATACCTGTCTCTAACATCTCTGTATTAGTAGCCTGCTCAACGAATGAAGGAGCCTTTCTATGAATAGGCATATGCTCTACTTCTGGAGCTGGCTTATTATCTATAGGCTCTCCTAATACGTTAAACATTCTTCCAAGTGTCTGCTCGCCAACTGGTACTGATATAGGAGCACCTGTAGCTTCTGCATCCATACCTCTAACAAGACCATCTGTTGGTCCAAGGGCGATACATCTTACCGTGTCGTCTCCAAGATGCTGTGCAACTTCCACAACAAGCCTGCCGCCGTCATTGGTCTTTATGTTGATGGCTGAATTGATTTCTGGCAGATTACCTTCTGTGAATTTAATATCAATTACAGCACCGATAATCTGAGTAATCTTACCAATATTATTCTCTGCCATTGTTACCTCCATCTATAATTATTATAACTATCCGATAGCATTCGCACCTGCTATGATTTCTGTAAGTTCCTGTGTAATAGAAGCCTGACGGGCTCTGTTATACTTAAGTGAAAGATCAGAAATCATCTCATCTGCGTTGCTTGTGGCATTATCCATAGCCTGCATACGTGCACCATTCTCACTGGCAACCGCCTCTATAAGCGCACCATATATAAGACTGCACACATACTTAGGTATGATAAGGTTCAAAGCTTCATCTTCCGCTGGCTCATAGTTCATAGGTGTTGTATCCTCACCGCTGCTTAAGCCATCTGTATCTACTGATACAGGAAGAAGCTTAATAAGCTTAGGCTCATGAACTACTGTATTCTTAAACGAAGTATAAGCAAGATATATCTCACCTATTTCACCAGCTGCAAATCTTTCAAGCAGCTTATCACATATGCTTCTTGCATCTGTATAAAGAGGTTCATTGATAATATCAGAATCATCTTCTGATATATTATACCCTCTTCTTGCAAGATAATCTCTTCCCTTGGTACCTATAGCAACTATATCTATATCTTCCTTTGGAATACCACTCTCTGTAATAAGCTTTGTTAAGTTTGTATTATATCCTCCGGCAAGTCCTCGGTTAGCTGTTATTGTTATAACCGCCTTCTTAGAAGACTCACCAGGAACAAGATACTTGTGATTGATGTTACCTGACCTTGCAAGCATATTGCATATCGTCTCGTACATCAGATCTGAATAAGGCTTTGTGCTCTCTGCCTTTCCCTTTGCTTTCTGAAGTTTAACAGTGGAAACAAGCTTCATAGCCTTAGTAATCTGACCAGTACTCTGAATACTGTCTCTACGCCTTTTTATATCTTTCATTGAGGCCATAGAATTTACCTCCATTCCCACATTTAGAACTTAAATGTTTTCTTAAACTCTTCAATAGCACTTACAAGCAGCTTTTCATTCTCTTCAGTAAGTTCCTTAGTTTCCTTTATAGACTCTGGAATCTGAGGATACTTAGTATCTATGAATTCAAACAAACCTTCCTGGAAATCAAGAATCTTATCTACTGGTATGTCAATAACATACTTCTTAGTTACAGCATATATAATGATAACCTGATATTCAACAGGCATTGGCTTATACTGTGGCTGCTTTAACATCTCCATGATACGCTCGCCCTGTGCAAGTTTCTCCTTAGTATCGGCATCAAGCTCTGAACCAAACTGTGAGAATGAAGCAAGCTCTCTGTACTGCGCAAGCTCTGTACGGATAGGAGCAGCAATCTTCTTAATAGCCTTAATCTGTGCTGAACCACCAACTCTTGATACAGAAAGACCTGCATTGATCGCTGGTCTGAAACCAGAGTTAAACATCTCAGTTTCAAGATATATCTGACCATCTGTAATAGATATTACGTTAGTAGGGATATATGCTGAAACATCTCCTGCCTGTGTTTCGATGATAGGAAGGGCTGTAAGTGAGCCTCCGCCGTACTCATCTGACATACGTGCTGCTCTCTCAAGAAGTCTTGAGTGAAGATAGAATACATCTCCAGGATAAGCCTCACGTCCAGGAGCTCTCTTTAACAGAAGTGAAAGTGTTCTGTATGCTGCTGCATGCTTACTTAAGTCATCATATACAACAAGAACATCTTCACCGTTTTCCATCCACTCTTCACCTATAGCGCATCCTGAGTAAGGAGCAATATACTGAAGAGGTGCAAGCTCACTTGCTGTTGATGCTACTACTGTTGTATAACTCATAGCACCATATTCTTCAAGAGTCTTAACGATACTTGCAACTGTTGATGCCTTCTGTCCGATAGCAACATATATACAATGTACGCCCTGACCCTTCTGGTTGATAATAGTATCTATAGCGATAGCTGTCTTACCTGTCTGACGGTCACCGATGATAAGTTCTCTTTGTCCTCTTCCGATAGGAACCATGGCATCGATAGCCTTAATACCTGTCTGAAGTGGAACACTTACTGACTTTCTTGTGATAACGCCTGAAGCAACTCTTTCTATCTTTCTTGTCTTGTCTGTGTTAATAGGACCCTTGCCATCTATAGGCTGTCCAAGTGCATTAACAACTCGTCCTGTTAATGCATCACCAACTGGAACTTCAACTACTCGTCCAGTTGTTTTGACAGTATCACCTTCGCTTATATTTCTTGAATCACCAAGAAGAACGGCACCTACATTGTCCTCTTCAAGGTTAAGCACCATACCATATACTTCACCAGGGAATTCAAGAAGTTCTCCCTGCATGGCCTTTTCAAGTCCATGGATTCTAGCGATACCATCTGCTACCTGAATTACTGTACCAACTTCTGATACTTCTAGTTCGGCAGAATATCTTTTAATCTGTTCTTTAATAACTGAACTGATTTCTTCCGGTCTTAAATTCATTAGCTTTATGCACCTACTTTCTATTAGATTCAAGCTTTATGCCAGCTGGATATTCTTTAAATTCCTGGCAAGCTCATCGATTTTATGTTTTACACTGCTGTCTACGACTCTGTCTCCGATTCTTATGACCATGCCCGCTATAAGCGATTCATCTATATCATAATTAATCTTGAAATCCACATAATCAGTTGTTGCAAGCAGTCTGCTTACAACTGACAGCTTCTGATCATCTGTGAGAGGTCTGGCTGTGGTAACGAAAGCCACTCCTATCTTCTTGTACTCATATACTCTCTTTATAAAGTACTGGAGCGTGCTTACTATCTTGTCCTGTCTGTCCTTAGACACCATAACAGTTAAAAGTCCTGTAATATCCTTAGATACGAACTTATCGAATACATTCTTTATAAGTTCTTCCTTATCACCCTTTTCTACCTTAGGTGACTTTAATATCTTTACCAGATCCTGGTTATCCTTGAACACATCTATCACAACCTGTGCTTCTTCACATAGTTCGTCGATCTTAGATTCCTGGATGGCAAGCTCAAATAAAGCCTCACCGTAAGTTGTTTCTACTAATTTCGCCATGTGTTCTCACCCATTTCATTCAAAGTCTGTTCAATAATTGCATTACTTTCGCTCTCATCAATAGATTTAGAGATAAGCTTAGAAGCTATCATAGCTGATACAGTAACAATCTGCTGCTTAACTTCATCTGCCACTTTCTGCTTTTCAAGTTCTGCTTCCTTACCTGCTCTCTCGATAATTCTTGCAGCTTCTTCTTTAGCTTCATCTATGATTTTCTGCTCATTATGCATAGCTGTCTTTCTGGCATCACTTAATATAAGCTCTGCTTCTTTATTCGCAGCCTTTAACTTTTCTTCATATTCTGCCTTCATGGCAAGAGCATCTTCCCTGTTCTTTTCAGCAGTTTCCCTGTCACTTGTTATCTTATCCTGTCTTTTCTTTAACATGTTACGAACAGGATTGAAAAGAATAACTGACAAAAGCAGGAATAATATGAATACGTTAATGGCTGTTATCGCAGCATCAAATAAGAGCTGATAATCAAGTCCAAATAATCTTCCTGATGTTTCAAGAGCCACAAATGTACTTCCGAAATTCAATTGTTGGCCTCCTTTCCATTATCTTAATGGGCCTTTACCCTTATGAATATAATATTCCGTTCTTAATTAACCCTTGAATGGCTGAACGAACATTAAGATAATAGCTACGGCGAAACCATAAAGACCTGTTGTCTCGGCAACGGCCTGTCCAAGTAACATAGTTGAAGTGATATCTGACTTAGCACCTGGATTACGTCCAACTGCTGCTGCACCATGACCTGCTGCAATACCCTGTCCAACACCAGGACCAACACCTGCGATCATCGCAATACCTGCACCAATGGCTGACATAGCCTGAATAAATTCCTGTCCACTAATATTCATCTTAAAATCCTCCGTTAATAAAATTTAAGCACCGGTTCTTTTATCACCGTGCAATCAAAATGTGCACATTACACAATATTTTATATGCATTTAGCATATAACATTCCAGGTATGAATCTTGTACATGCCTGGACTAACTATGAAAATCTAATATCCAGACCCCTATATCCGGAAATTATATTTCAACTTAATCTGCTATCTTGTCGTTAACATAAACCATAGTTAACATACAGAATACATACGCCTGAATACATCCTGAGAACAAGTCAAAGTATGCATGAAGTACTGCCGGATAAGCAATTGTAAATGGCTTTAACAAATCATAGATAAGTCCCATAAGAACTGTTCCTGACATAACGTTACCAAACAGACGCAATGAAAGAGACAACGGAACTGCAAACTCACCTATCAGGTTAATAGGGAACAAAAACCAGATTGGCTGGAATAATGCAGCAAAATGTCCTACCTTATTCTTCTTTATACCATTGAACTGAACAAGTATAAATGTGATCAGACCAAGGCATAGCGTAACACCATAATCAGCTGTTGGTGGCCTGAGTCCGAAAAGACCAGATATATTGGAAATTATAATAAATAGGAATAATGTTGAAATATAGTTGACGAACTTGTTTGCATTCTTTCCCATAATACCGTCAACCATCGTTCCAAGCATCTCCACTATAATCTCTATAGCATTCTGGAACATCCCAGGTGTATCATCAGGCTTGACCTTATTAATCTTCACCCTGGCAATAACCGCCATGATAATTATGAAGATTGAAACCAGCAACATAGCAACATGTGTCGTGTTAATACTGAATGTATAATCAATGCCTGGAATATGGAACTCCTTAAGGCTATGAATCATAAAACTCGAATCACATGCTACAAGTGTGTTAACATAAGAGCTTCCCACCTTCTCACCTTCCTTTTTTTATTTTGTTGATTAATTTATCAGTAAACGGCTGTATATAAGCCGCTACTTTCATTGAAAACATTCCCAGTATTGCAAATAACAGATCTCCCAGATCAAAAACATACAATACTGTAAACATAACAAGCATCACTATAAGACGTATTACATAGCCTAATATAAATGTAATGCTTGTATTCGCCCCTCCATACACTACCTTTCTTATACGTAAACTCATATGAAAGGTACTAAAAACCGCATACGCCACACCTGCTACAAAACCTATGGCAGGCTTAAACGGTGTTTTGGCTATACATATTATTAAAGCTTCTCCCACGATAAGATACAACAGCTGTACTATAAGCATACCTGGGATAGAGGGATTAATATCTTTGATTTTCTCAATCATGCATTATACTCCTCTCTTTTAGTTGTTATCCTTATGTGCTTTGTTATATCGTTCTACCTTCTGCTGTATATCCTTTTCCTGTTCAAGTTTTTTCTTAACCTCATCCTGCTTTATAGAATTCATAGCAAGCACGTATGCATTCCTGCAGCCAGCCGCAATTCCGAGTATAAGCAGTGGAATAGTAAAACATGTTCCTAACTTTTTATCCAGCCATAGACCTAGTGCCAGACATATAAACGTTGGAACCATAACGCATATGCTAAGCTGGGATATTAATACTATATTCTTCAATGCAATTCCTCATTCCCATACACTAATGATAACCCACTCACTTTAAAATTCTATACCGATTATACCCTTTTAAACAAATGTTGTCTATATATTTTATTTCCCAAATATTTACACTCAGATATCTAATGTCTAGGCATTTTGACTAATTTTTCACAAAGAATAACATCTGAATTTTTTATTCAACGTTTATCCACATTTTTGTTGAATTTTATATATCTGCTTGCTATAATTTCCATAATAAATATGTGCTATGAAATTCATTTACTTAATCAGGAGGAATACGTATGGCAACTTTATTCCGTAAACGTCTTATCCCAAGCGAATGCGTCAACCTGAAAGACGATACCATCATACATATTGATGAAGATACTATTATAACTAGCTGGAAAACCTTCCGTCCTAAAGCGGAATTCTCACATGGCGTATCTTATTACGTACTAAAAGAAGGTTATAAAATAAGTAAGTTCTATAAACAGGATGGCACCCTGGCTTATATATACTGTGATATCATAGATACAGCTTACGATAAAGCTTCTGATACATACGTTTTTACTGATCTGTTAGCTGATGTTATCATAGAAAACTCAGGCTTTGTACGTGTAGTAGACCTTGATGAGCTTGCAGATGCCTGCAGCGATGGTCTTATATCTGACAACATGCTTGTAGAATCACTTCACAAGCTGAATAATCTTTTAACTTCAATATATTCCGGAACATTCCACGGATATCTTAAGGTTCTTGAAGATTACGAAGCTTCCATATAATTTACTAGTGAACAACATAATACCCATCATATTTAATAATACCCATCATATTTATATTATGCATTCTTCTGCATAGAAATATGATGGGTATTAAAGTCGTGCCTTTTGACCCAGGCATAATTATATATGTTTATTGCACATCGCCACGCCGACTACTACATCTGCTATAACTGAAGTGTCACTTCTCTTTTATCAGACTCATACTTATAATATCTTACTCCTGCTGCGTTAAGCATCCTCTTTGATGCTATGACTGAAGCTGTATCCGCATACTTATCACAATCATACACAATAGTTTTAATTCCCGCCTGTATAATCGCCTTTGCACATTCATTGCATGGAAACAGCGTGACATACATCTTGGCTCCATCTAATGTTCCACCACGGTAATTAAGTATTGCATTAAGTTCACTATGTGTCGTATAAAAGTACTTGTTATCAAGTGGATCACCTTCACGGCACCATGGGAATTCATCATCAGAACACCCTATAGGAAGTCCGTTATATCCCATAGATAATATCTTATTATCATTACTTACTATACATGCACCAACCTGTGTGTTAGGATCCTTGGAACGAAGTGCTGACAGCTTGGCAACACCCATAAAATATTCATCCCAGGATATATAGTCCTTTCTTTTATCGCTCATATCTCTCCATTTCTGACATTGATCAAACATTAATCAAACATTGATATTCTTCTTATATGTCTTTCATCATTGCTGAATTTTGAATCAAGGAATGTATCTGCTATTCTGAACGCCAGCTCTGGTCCGATTACTCTTGCACCAAGACAGAGCACGTTGGCATTGTTATGCTCTCTTGTTGCCTGTGCACTAAAGCAGTCACTGCAAAGTGCAGCTCTTATTCCCTTGACCTTGTTAGCAGCCATACTCATGCCTATACCTGTTCCGCACATAAGAATACCAAGCTCACATTCACCGCTTGTTACAAGATCTGTTACTTTGTTTGCATATACAGGATAGTCACATGACTCACTTGTATATGTTCCAACATCCTTACACTCTATTCCTCTCTTCTTAAGATGCTCTATCATCTGATTTTTAAGTTCTACTGCTCCGTGATCACATCCAATTGCTATCATCATTTTCTCCTTTATTATCGTGATATTGTTTATCAATCCTGATTGTTCCTTGGTGAGGTTATTACATCTACAACTTTTGCAACAAGACTGTATAACTGCTCAAAACACCTATTATATTCTTCAAGTCCCTTGCCATAAGGATCTGGCACCTCAACCTCTCCCTCTCCGGCAAGCTCACCAAGTGTAAAGACATTTATGGCCTTGTCAAATGTATCATACATTTTCTGTTTCATAGATAAGTTCATAGTAAGCACAAGCGTATCTACACTAAAATCATCATTGGATATCTGGGCTGAAACATTACTAGGCATAATCATTCCATGTCTTGAAGCTACTGCAACTGCCTTTGGATTATAAGGCTCAGGAAAAAGCACAACCATTCCCCTTGATTCACTTCTCATCTCCGGCATAAGATTAGACATAATCGTTGCAGCCATAGGGCTTCTGCATGTATTACCCATACATACAAATATTACTTTATTAAATCTGTTCATAACGAAACACCATCCTGGCTCACACTGCAATCTTGTTATCTATACGTGTATTATAGTATGCCCTGCAGCTTTTATCAATCTGTTCATGACTGCACGTCCAACATTCTCTGTTTCAAAGCTTTCCGAAAATACATAATCCACATGTTCATTATCAAACTCTCTTAGTATCGCATACAAATGTCTTGCAACGCTTAGCTCATCACTCTTATGTCCCATGGAAATAACTATTCCATCTGTATAAAAATGCCTTGTTTCATCGGTAGTCATTATTGCTACCTTAAAGCCTTCATTAATAAGCTTTTTCGTGTTATCGTTTATATAATCAACAACCTTAGCCATGTCACCTTCAACAATCTTAAGATCTGCATCCGGTGCGTAATGCTTATATTTCATGCCTGGTGCTCTTGGCACAACCCCTTCCTTCACCCCGTCAGTTATAGCCGGATCTATAGTCACTCTGCCTATAACCTCCTCAAACATCTCCTTTGTTATATATCCGGGACGAAGTATAGCCGGCACTTCCTCACTAAGATCAATAATAGTTGACTCAACGCCTATATCTACTGTATCATCTGCTATTATCATATCTATCTTTCCTGAAAGATCCTTTATAACATGGCTTGCCAGCGTAGGGCTTGGTTTTCCAGAGGTGTTAGCACTAGGTGCCGCTATATATACACCTGATTTTCTTATAAGCTCTGCTGCCACTTTATGGCTCGGCATTCTTATAGCAACCGTTCCAAGTCCACCTGTGATTGAATCAGGAACTATATCCGACTTTTTTAATATCATTGTAAGAGGTCCCGGCCAGAACTTTTCGGCAAGCTTTAATGCTGTCTTTGGTACCTCACTTGAAAGCCTGTACAACGCATCCATATCTGCGATATGGACTATAAGCGGATTATCTGATGGTCTTCCCTTAGCCGCATATATCTTTGCAGAGGCCTTCACATCAAGTGCATCTGCCCCCAGTCCATAAACTGTTTCTGTTGGAAATGCGACAAGACCGCCTGCTCTTAGTATTTCTCCTGCCTTATCATATATTTTGTCATCCTCTTTGGGATTTCCTGTAATATTTGCAACAATCGTTTCCACTGTCACTTACACCTCTTTTATATTATTGATTGGTCAGATATTCCATAAGACCATTGTATATACCCATGGCAATTTTCTGCTGATACGAATCGCTGTTAAGCTTTCCTGCCTCTTCCGGGTTAGATAAAAAACCACATTCAACTATGACAGCTGGTACATTCGTATGAAGCAGCAGGTAATATGTCGAATCCGCCTTTTCTACACGTTTGTTAGTAGTATCAGCTTCATTTACTATATGTCTCTGTATAATACCTGCCAGTTTTTTTCCTTCAGCTGACTGCTTATAATAAAATACCTGTGCACCTCTTGATTCCCCAGACACATAGCTGTTCTGATGAATACTTACAACCGCATCAGCATTACTTTCATTGATTATGCTGCACCTTTTCTTCATATCAGAAGCTTTTTTGTTTGTGTCGCTTTCATTATATAATCCATTATCATCTGACCTTGTCATTATAACAGTTATACCAGACTGTTCAAGTAATTTTTTTAATTTAACTGATATTGCAAGATTAACATCCTTTTCATATATACCGCCGACACCTATTTTACCTGGATCTATTCCGCCATGACCACTGTCAATGGCAACAACTTTTTCTGCAACATTAACATCCTCAACTGTGTTTTCGGCTTCAACACCTCCTATGGTGCTTCTGCCAGTTTCTGCATAATGAAATATATATACACCTGTGAGAACTAAAAGCACAAACAAAGATACCTTCAATATTTTTAATCTGAACTTCATATTAATCACATACCTTTTTTCTTAAAGTGTATGTCAGTCTGCATTATTTATTCCTAATTAATATATCTGCTTATCACATTCCATACTGATGCCTTTTCTAATCCAAGTTTCCATGCTGCAACACCTGCTGTATCATATTCTGATATGACCTTAAGTTTTTCTTCTATAGACTTATCTTCCTCAAACCATGTCTTTTTAGTGACACCATTCTTATCATATGAACTTACATACTGTCCGGCATCTTCATTCCATGGTGCAGTTTTTCCATCAGCATTAAGTTCATCAATCGCAGCCTGCATACCTACTGCACGGCTTGTTGTTGTCTGTCCTGATATGCTCCATATTCTTGTAAAGAAAGGAATACCTACTATAACCTGCTTTGATGGAACCATATCTATAGTATCACTTACAGCTTCCCTTACAAAAGGCAGAGAAGCTACAGAGCCTGCCTCAGAGCCTGCATAATGCTCGTCATATGCCATAACCACAACATAATCAACATATGATGACTGTTCCTTTAAATTGTAAAATTTATTATATGCCTCTGGCTTATAATTGTCTGTTGAAAGTACTATATTATTCTTATGACATTCAAGTGAAAGCTCTCTTATAAACTGAAGAAAATCCTTTGCATATTCATTTCTGATATTTTCAAAATCAAGATTAATCCCATCATATCCATAAGAAACGGCATCTCTCATAAGTGTATCTATAAGCTTTCTTCTGTTACTTCTTACTGAGAACAAAGTTTTATAATCTATATCCTTGTTAAAATCATTGATAAGCGGCCACACCTTTATTCCATCTGCATGCATATCATTAACCCATGCCCCTTGTGCATAGCTTGAAACGTCTCCCTGCTCAGATGTAACGCTGTACCACGTTGGTGATATCACATTAACTGCTGATGCACTGACAAGGCCTGCTGCCTTGCTGTTACCACTTATCCCACCTGTCTGGAACCATCCAAGTCTTATCTTTGAATCAGATAAAACCTTTGCATAATCCTCAACATAAGTATCTTCTGGTACATATTCATATACATCCGAAACATCTTTACTTCTTACATATCCTGTATACCCTGTACTGGTTGTAACCTTTATCCAGTCATCAAGATCATCAACATAGTAAAGCATGCTTCCTTTTGCTGCTTTCTCAAGCACATCACTCTTTATTCCGCCACGATATCTTACATATGTATCCTTATCAGCCACTACAGCTTTCTCTTCACCTGCTATGCTGCGTATGCATATCCTTTCAGGTGCACTTCCATATGAATATGTACAGTTAGTATACTGTGCTACATATTCCCAGGCTACATACTTATCATCATTTACCATTACTGCTATTGGATATTCTGTTTTGTAGCTGTTGTTTTCATTATCAGTGTAATAATCCTTCCCTGGTGCATACTCATACGTCCTTTTATCATCTGTATAAAGAACTGCTCCACTTTCTGCATCATTATAAAACCTAACGTTGATATTTTCTGATACGAAATCAACTGGAAGATACCATTTTCCATCAAGTTTCATACCCTTATCTTCGTATTTAGAACCATTGATTATAATAAGAGCACTATCCGATGTATTATCAACATTAAAATATTCATACCCATCCATATACTTTTTAGATGGTGAATATTTTCTGACAAACACTGCTCCTACCACAATTCCCGCTAGAATTACAGCTGCAGCCACACCTATTAATCCAAGCTTTATTTTTGTTTTATCCTTACTTTCCATAACAATCTCCAATCATATCCAGTGTTTTATCTTATATTAGCATACATTTTTCCAAATGCGAAGTACTTATAATAGGGATATCACAGGGGAATTAGTCATAACCTGTTCCCCTGCAATAACCTGTAAGCGAAGGAACCGCTTTTATATATCCGTGATATTATAATTTTAAACGTACTAAATAAGTTTTTAACTGTTACGTAATCTTTAGAAGTTCAAGAAAACTTCTAAGATTTTCACCACTTATGACAAATGGATTTCTTTCAAATGGGATAAGAACAACTTCAACCCCATGTTTTTTAATTATACTCACCGCTTCCTTATCACATGCAGCCAATGTAACCATTTTTAATCCTCTTATATCAAGAAATCTTTCTATTCTTTCCATCTTTTTTTCACATTCTCTTGATTTCCATGGGAGCATCGACCCTGCAAGAATCTTTTCATCACACGCTGATAACCTCGATACCATCCTTGCAAATGTAACATTTGTATTATCAAATGTATTCTCAAAGCTTATATCCAGTATGATAACATCATATTTCTGCCTTAATATTCCTATGTCTTCATCACGTATTCCACAGTAATAATCAATGCCATCCATACTGTATGCATGCCGGCTTGCTATGCCCTTATGCTGTATCGCTGCTGCCTTTTGCATCTGTCTTAGCATAAGACTGTACGTAACCTCATCTCCTGCTACAGCAGTTTTCTTTTTTAATACCTTTCCCATAAAAACAGCCAGCATTATACACATCTGAGTTGTGCCTGCACCACTGCATAAACCTGCCACACCTATAAGCTTTATTGAGGTTAATTTCGCTGATGTTCTGTATTCCTTATATATTCTACGGCTTTCTTTTTTTACATGTAATACTTTTTCCCCCGAAACATTGCCAGAGCACCTTAAAGATTTTATATCTGATAATATACGCCTTTTCATATAATAAGCCTAACTTCTCCTTTTTTAAGTCTGTTATTATATTTTCCCATATTTCAGGCATATTATCCTGAATGAAATCTTTTATCACCGGAATAAATTCTTCATTACATACATGCCAGTTATACATACATGGAATCCTATAGCACATCCTGCTATCAGCGATATAGTTTACATATTCATAGTATTGAGTTTTATCCATAAGATTTAACATAAGCCTGGTGTCATATGTACAGCTGTTAATGATGCTGCACTCATTAGCAACGCCATACTTTCCACCTGCAACTATAATATTAATAACCTTATAATTATTAAATAACCTGCACATAATATCTTCATAGTTAACTTTATCGGTGCCATGTATTCCTTCATCTACTATTATCACTTTATAACGCGGACTGCTTTTCTCATCCTGCTGCTTATAGCTGATACCATCTGCTGCAAAATGTACACCCTTATATGTAAATAATCCGTTTTCATCAAGCCTTCCATTAAGCATTATAGCCTGTATATCACTTCTTCCTGATTTTTCGGTTACAACACAGCTGATTCCACATTTTCCAATTGCATATGCCATGCTTAACGCAATGTGAGTAACTCCTATTCCTCTTTTTGTTCCGGATATTCTTATAACATATGAGTGATTATTACCTTCTTTTGTTTTACCCAGTCGTCCCGACTGGCAGCTTATATGCTGTAATGCACAACTCACAGCCTGTACATTTCTGTATCTTAACTCCGGCTTGTGGCGTGTACATTTCATTATTACCTGGTATATTCTTTTATGACTTATCCTGCTAAAACCGCTGGCATCTGTCATAAACTTAAGAACCATTCCCACACTGTATATATCAGTACGTTTTGTTGGCTGTGCACCCTGATACTGCTCTGGTGCTGCAAAGCCTGGACTTAACATACTTTGATCATTCGTTTCATAACTATATAATGAATTACCGAAATCTATAAGCTTAACATTATTGTTATCATCTATAATAATATTATCCGGCTTAATATCAAGGTGGATTATTCCGCCGCAATAGTTATGCAGATACTCCAATATGTTACATAACTTTATTCCTATATCACATATCTGATTTATACCCAGCTTTTCTGATTCACACACGAAATCACGCAAAGATTTACCAGATATATATTCTTCAATAATGCAAATACTTATATCATCTTCATATATGTCATAAATAACAGGTATGTGGGGATGTTTAAGATTCTTAATAAGACTGGCTTCTCTTATGATATGGCCTTTATCATATGAAGCCTTGTTGATAACCTTGGCCACCCGCAACACATCTAATACTGTGTGCCTGACCAGATAAACACTAGAATAACTGGTTTTTCCCAGTTCTTTAATAAACTCGTATCTTTCGTTAAACTCTTTTTCTCACCTCCAGTTGATTCAGTTCTAATCACTCTGTTTATTTTATAACATATATTAAATATATTATCAATATCAAATTTTATAATTTTTGTCAAAAATTGATAAAATTTACACATTTTTTATTTTAAGTATGTGTATGACTTCTTTACATATCTATGAAAAATGAGTATTATATTTGCATAGATATGAATTTACTATGCATTTCGCAGGAAAGGAGATTGTTATGAAGATAGAAAGAGTTAATGAAAACCAGATACGTTGCACTCTCAACAAGGACGACCTTGCTTCAAGACAATTAAAGATAAGCGAACTTGCGTATGGCAGCGATAAAGCAAAAGAACTTTTCAGGGACATGATGCAGCAGGCATCCTATGAAGTAGGTTTTGAGGCTGAAGATATTCCCCTGATGATTGAAGCGATTCCTATCTCGGCTGACTGTATTGTGCTTATAGTTACAAAAGTTGAGAATCCGGAAGAACTTGATACAAGATTTTCCAAATTCTCTCCTTCTGATGATGGAGAATATGACTATGATGATGAGTATTCAGATATGGAAACTATCGATGACAGCTCTTCATATACTGATTCATCAGTTCCACCAACAGCAGGGGATGAGCTTGACATAGACACCAAACAGACTAAATCAGAAGGAGGAGTTATCGGTGATGATCTTATGAATCTGTTCAGTAAGGTACGTGAGTACTTAAACAACACGAATAAGACACCAGATAACACTACACTGCCTTCTAAAAACACAGATGAGCCAGCTGATAAAAAGGAAGCTGAGGAAGCTAAGCCTGTGATAAAAACCAGGATATATTCTTTTGAATCCATGGATGATTTTTCTGATGCCTCAAGAGCTATTGCTCCTATATATAACGATTCTAATTCATTGTATAAAAAGCCAGGTTCAGATAGATATTATCTTATTCTTAAGAAAGAGGGCTGCTCATCAGTGAACTTTAACAAAGTATGTAACATACTTTCCGAATATGCTGCTAAAGAATCCTTCACTGAGGATTCTGCCGCTTACTTTAATGAACATGGTGAACTTATTATCGGCAGGCATGCCATAAGAGTTGCCGCAGCATTATGATTCATGTCGAATGCATATAATAAAAGGTCAGAAGCTTATAACTTATAAAAGCTTCTGACCTTTTTATTGTCATGTTTATGACATATTATTTTTATAATGTCTGATGTCTTTATTAGCTTAATGAATCAAGATAGCTCTGGATTTCTTCTACAAGCATATCACCATCAATTCCATGAACCATGGCAGCTTCCTCTAATGTTTCACCTGCTGATGATGGGCATCCAACACAATGCATTCCAGCTCCCATAAGAATAGGAATTACACCTGCATCAATCTGTATAACTTCACCAATAGTAGTGTCCTTATTAACTCTTGCCATATTAGTATCCTCCATATATTCTTTATCCGCATATTAAGCTGCACATGCATAGATTACTGTAAAACCTGCCACTATCCAGCCGGTTAACATAAACTATAATAACGGCGTATAATACCCGGAACGTATATCTTATATATAATATTACGTTAGCAGACATACGTCAATCTTAATGTTCTAATTTGCATAATTTTCATAATTCTTATGCATTTATTCTTATAATCTTAATCTAAGATTAATATTTCCATAAATTCTATTAAGAATACATCAATCTTCTTGTTTTTTTCATAGCATTATCGTATAATGTTGATACTATAAATCCAAGGAGGAATATTATTATGGCATATGTAATTAATGATGATTGTATCAGTTGTGGTGCTTGTGCTGCTGGATGTCCAGTAGAGGCTATCAGCGAAGGTGCTGCTCATTACGAAATCAACGCAGATGTATGTGTCGATTGTGGCGCTTGTGCTGGTACATGTCCTGTAGGTGCTCCAAACCCACAGTAGTTTGAAGATACATTACTATTAAAACCCCCGGAATCTGATGATTCCGGGGGTTTTTTATATAGCTGTTATATAGCATTTACATATCTGTTTTTAAATGACTTATTCTGAAGGCTATTTTACATAGCTATTCATATCTACATACCAGGATTCTTTGCAAGATCTGCAAACCTTGTCTGCTCTGGTATCCATGCCATCTTTACTGTTCCTATTGGACCATTTCTCTGCTTTGCTATGATTATCTCAGCAATACCTTTTAACTCTGTATCTTTATTGTAATAATCATCCCTGTAAAGGAACATAACAACGTCAGCATCCTGCTCAATAGCACCTGACTCTCGAAGATCCGAAAGCATAGGTCTGTGGTCTGGTCTTTGCTCAACCGCTCTTGAAAGCTGCGACAGTGTGACAACCGGGACATCAAGTTCTCTGGCAAGTGCCTTTAATGAACGTGATATATCTGATATTTCCTGCTGTCTTGACTCAGTCCTTCCACTGCCACTCATAAGCTGGAGGTAATCGATGATTATAAGGCCAAGGTTATTCTCCATCTTATACTTACGGCACTTAGATCTTAAATCTGCTATAGATATACCTGGTGTAGCATCTATAATAAGCTTTGATTTGGCTATACTATCGGCACCTTCTATAAGCTTGCCCCAGTCATTGGAATCAAGCCGGCCCTTTCTTAGCTTATCTGCATCAACTGATGACTCAAGTGAAAGCATACGGTTAACAAGCTGTACATCTGACATTTCCAGACTGAATACGGCTGTTGTTATGCCTTGTTTTATAGCAACATTTTCAGCAACATTAAGTACGAAGGCTGTCTTACCCATAGATGGTCTGGCTGCGACAAGCACAAAATCTGATGGCTGAAGTCCTGAAAGATAGCTGTCAAGATCCTTAAAACCAGTTGGCACACCCGTTACTGCTCCTCTATTCTTGGCTGCGGTTGATATCTTATCAAGTGCTTCAAGAACTATCTTGTCTATAGGATTATAATCACTTTCACCTTTATTTCTGACAAGTTCAAATATTCTTTTCTCAGTTTCCTCCAGGATATCTTTAGTGCTTTCCTTTCCAGCATAACAGTCATTTGCTATCTTTTCATTAACTCTTATAATATTACGAAGTATAGACTTATCCTTAACAATAGAAGCATACTGACGTATATTAGCAGACGTTGGAACGGCTGATAACAGTTCTCTTATGAACTCTATACTATATACCTCTGGTGGAACGTCTTTTTCTTTTAACTTTTCCTGTAATGTTACAATATCGACTGTCTTTCCTTCGTTGCACATTTCAACCATAGACTGAAACATTATGCCATACTGCTTATTATAGAAATCATCACAAACAAGCATTTCTCCTGCTGTTATAATAGCCTGCCTGTCCATTATCATTGAACCTATAACGGACTGCTCTGCCTCAAGACTGTTTGGCATAATTCTGGTAACGCTTATATCTTCCATAGTTCCTCACTTATAATTACTTTTCTACAACTTTAACTGTAAGTCTGGCTGTAACATCCTTGTGAAGCTTAAGAGCTACTATATGTGTTCCAAGTGTCTTAATAGGTTCATCAAGCTTCATTTTCTTCTTATCAACCTCAAGTCCAAGCTGTTCTTTTGCAGCAACAGCTATTTCCTTAGTTGAGATAGTTCCAAATGTTTTTCCACCTTCTCCTGTCTTCATAGAAAGTGTAACTGACTTGTCTTCAATGCTTGCTGCAAGCTCCTTAGCTCTTGCAAGCTCCTCTGCTGCTTCTTTTTCTTCTCTTTTCTTCTGTAACTTAAGATCATTAAGATTCTTAGGTGTTGCTTCTATACCTAACTTCTTAGGTAAAACATAGTTTCTTGCATACCCATCATTTATTTTTACAATCTGACCCTTCTTTCCAAGAGTTCTTACATCTTCTAATAATATAACTTCCATGATTGTGCCTCCTATAAATATTGTTACGCCTTTTCGCTTTTTTCTTATATTTCTCCATCTTCAAGCATTTTATCAAGAGTGAGTTTTATTGTATTAACAGCCTGTTCTATAGTGCAGTCTGTAAGCTGGGCTCCGGCGATACTCATATGACCACCTCCGCCAAGCTTTTCCATGACAAGCTGCACGTTTACTTCATCTATAGACCTTGCACTTATATATAACTTATCCTCATATGCTGTTATAACAAATGATGCCTTTATACCTGATATATCAAGTAACTGGTTAGCTGCCTTAGCACCACCTATCGTAGGGCTTTCAAGACCAGTTCCATCAAATACAGTTATCGCAAACGCGTTCTTATACACCTCTGACTTGCTTACTGCAGAAGCTATGGCCTTATATTCATTCATATCGTTACGAAGCATTTTCCTTACTCTTGTTACATCTGCTCCATGTCTTCTTAAGAACGCTGCTGCCTCAAATGTACGTGGTCCTGACTTGCTGTTAAAACCATCTGTATCTATAGATATTCCAGCATACAAAGCATCTGCTTCAAATGCACGCAGCTTAATCCCATCATCTACATACTGTATCATCTCTGTAACCATCTCACATGCCGATGAAGCATACGGATCTACATATGAAAGCACAGCACCTGTTATCGTATCACTTGAACGTCTGTGATGATCAAATACGATTACCGTTTTACACTTATCAAGAAGTATAGGACATTCCGTTCTCTGTGCCCGGTTTACATCTACAACTATGACAACTGTTGATGGCTTTATATAGCTCTCCGCATTATCCTTACTTATAAACATATCATCAGGATACTCTTCTTTATTGATGAAGCGGTTCATAAAAGGCCTTACACTTGTGGAAACCTCACCAAACACTATATGAGCTTCCTTTCTAAGCTTCTTTGCTATAATATATATACCAAGTGCTGAGCCAAATGAATCAATATCAGGAAGGCTGTGCCCCATAATGAGCACATTATCATTTGCCTCAAGAATCTGCCTTAGGGCATGTGCTTTAACGCGGACCTTTACTCTTGTATTCTTCTCCATCTGCTGGCTCTTTCCGCCATAATAGTATATCTTGTCTCCATCCTTGATAACTGCCTGGTCTCCTCCTCGTCCAAGTGCAAGATCCATTGCTGCCTTAGCTATCTCATAATTCCTTGCATAATCATTAGCACCTGTACCTATACCAATACTGAGTGTAAGCGTTTTTTCATTGCCAACCTTTACACTTTTTATATCTTCAACAAGACTAAACTTATCAGAAAGTATCCGTTCAAGGAACTTATATCTGAACACAACCAGATATTTGTCCTTCTCCATCTTTCTTATAATAGCAGCTCCGGCAGAAAAATACTTGTTCACTCTTTTATCTACTAGTCCGACAAAAAGCGATCTTCTTACATCATCAACACTTTCAAGTGCATCCTCATAGTTGTCAATATAAACAAGTCCCACTACAAATCTTTCATCCCTGATTTTCTGAATGTACTTATTGACATCTGTTTCATCAAACATATACATGGCAACAAGTGATGAATTATAGTCCCTTGAAAGTATATTTACCCCCTGAGTAAGTATATCTGCACTTATTCTTTTCATCTCAATCTTATAATCTCTATCATTAAGTGCAACTCTTACTTCTTTATAATCATCAAAATTTCTGAATACATTCGTTGAAAGTTCAGGAATAATTGTTGATATATTCTTATTGTAATCATTCTTTTTGCTTATACAGTGCTGCATAGCAGAATTCATCCACAATATATTACCTTTATTATCCAAAAGACAGTATGGAATACTAAGATCATAGAGCAATTGCCTTTGAACCTGTGAATAATTAGAAGAAAACTCTACGATTTCTTTTATAATTCTTGGCCTGAAGTACAATATCATAAATGCACACACACATATATATACAAATGTAAATACAGCAACTACTGATGCCGCAGGTATATTTATAAAATATAATATAAAATCAATTATGATAAGTAATATTCCCAAAGCTATAGGCCATACAAAAACCGAATTAAGTCTTCCAGAAGGACGGAACGACTTTTCCTGCTTATTATTCATAATATCTCCATTCTTATGATGATTAAATCAACATAATAATACAATTCCATATAATATGTTATGTCAGTTGACTACATGAGTTGCAAAACAATATAGTAATCCTCATGCAAAAGCATAATAGGATTATAACATATGTTGCTGCAATAGGGAAGAGGAGGCTCCTCGAATATAAAAACAAGAACTGTCTTTTAACTCGTAACGATGAGTCATATAGCAATTATGGCTTCGCCACAATTGCTACATGACAGTCGCGGTGCTCCTCGAATATAAAAACAAGAACCCAATTATTCCTGCAAGCAGGATATCTGGGAGTTTCCTTTATATTTCAATTGTCTTTTAACTCGTAACGATGAGTCATATAGTAATCATAGCTTCGCCATAATTACTATATGACAGTCGCGGTGCTCCTCGAATATAAAAACAAGAACCCAGCTATTCCTGCAAGCAGGATATCTGGGTTCTTGTTTTTATATTCTCATCGTTACTCGCGCTTATTCTACTGTGTATGGTAAGAGTGCTACGTGTCTTGCTCTCTTTACGGCTACTGTAAGAGCTCTCTGGTGCTTAGCGCAGTTTCCAGTGATTCTTCTAGGAAGAATCTTTCCTCTTTCAGATACATACTTCTTTAATAAAGCAACATCCTTATAATCTAATGCCTTGTTTGCATCAGCACAAAATGCACATACTTTCTTTCTTCTGCGCATTGGTCTTCTTCTCATCTGACCCTCTGGTCTTTCAGCCTTCTTATCTGGCATGTTAAGTTACCTCCTATCTTAATTGAAAGGTAAACCCTCGTCTTCCACGCTATCACCATCAGGTATATTCATAAAGCCATCACCAGCTGCAGCGCTTGGTTCAGGTCTTGATGGTGTATATGCTGTTGTACCAGCTGCGGAAGAAGCGGCTTTACTTTCCGCAAATTCCTGTTCTTCAACAACAACATCAGTAGTGTAGACCTTCTGTCCGTCCTTATTGGTATAACTACCTGTCTGGATACGTCCAGTAACAACAACCTTAGTTCCCTGGTGTAAATACTTCTCAGCAAACTCAGCTGCTCTTGCAAATGCAACACAACCTATAAAATCTGCTGTCTGATCATCACCAGCACCACTATTTCTTGAGCGTCTTCTGTCTACCGCTAATGTATATCTAGCGATTGCCATAGAACCATCCGCATTCTGTGAATAACGAACATCTGGTTCTCTTGTCAATCTTCCCATTAATATAACTTTGTTCATACTTAATCTCCTCTTCTATAAAGAGTTGAAAGCCTAAACGTCAATTAATTATTCTCCATCTTTTACGATTAAGAATCTGATAACGTTTTCCATAATACGAATTCTTGACTCAACTTCAGCTGGTGTAGCTGCTTCAGCTTCAAACTTAATGAAGTTGTAGTATCCTTCGCTCATATGCTGGATATCGTATGCAAGCTTCTTCTTTTCGCATGTACCTGGATCTGTAATTGTACCACCGAAACGAGTGATTAATTCCTTAACCTGCTCTATAGTAGCGTTTCTTACTTCATCCTCGACGTTTGCGCTAACAACTAATGCTAATTCATACTTATTCATCTACGTCGCACCTCCTTCTGGTCTTTTGGTCCCTTTTATTCAAATATAAAAAGAACAAGGATTATAATATCACGAGGTCTAATTCTAACATAGATTCATTCTCTTTACAAGTCTTTATTTTCTTTTTTTTGTATTTTTTTTGTATTTTTTTCAACAAGTGATCTTTTTAATATAATCTCATGTGAACACCCACAACAACGAAGCTTAACATCAGCACCTGTTTTTACAATCTGCCATTCATCACTTCCACATGGATGCTTTTTTTTCATTTTTATTATATCACCGGCATCCAGCTGAATCATTTCATTCTCCTTTAATACACTATTCTCTCATTATAACACCAGACACATTACAGCCATTCTGTTCAAGCTTTTTAACAAGTGCGTTTGTATCATCTATGGAATACTTTTTCACATCCTGTATTATAACAGTTCCCGCACAATATTCCGCAAGTATTCCCGTATCATCTGAATCCACTACGATATAATCATAATTTTGATTATATTTGTCAAGAAGCTTTCTAAATGCTTCTTTCTCTTCCTGGGTAACAATGCCATCTTCGGTAATTCCTGTAAATATAATATCAAGTTCCTTGTGATTAGTCACACAGACAAGCTCATAATCCTCATCTGGATTCTTAAGATAATCCATAACACCTCTGGCGTTTTTTCCAAGCTTATACTTACCTAAAAATACATCACTCGTGATATCTCCATCTACGAATAACACCTTATTTCCAGCTTCCATAATGCTATAAGCTATCCTGAATGTATCAACCTTACCACCTATGACTGCTACTGATTTACCTGATGAAAGAGCTTCTGTTATATTATGGGCAATCTGAACTAAGCTCTCCTTTTTTTCACTGTCAATGTCCATAAGTTTATCAATATTCACACTATACATATGCTACCCCCTATTTTATTCTTTTATCGTACCTAATATACGGTAATTTTTCCTGGAAGCTTCCTGTATATCTGCTACATCTGATGAAAATGTCCCAGCAGACTCCCTTAACACTTTTTCAACCGTTTCTTCGTCATCAATCGTAGCCGCTGCCTGATCTTCAATCTCTATGTTCTTTAACTCATCATCCGATAATTCATCAACAATACTCATATCTTCATCATCTTTAGTTTTGTCATTTTCAGAATCTGGATATTCCTCATCATACATGCCTAAATCAGCTTTTATATTATCACTTATATCAGCTTTTATATTATCACTTATATCAGCTTTTATATTATTGTTTTTATTATCGCTTATATCATCATTTAAATCGGCACTTATATTATCGTTTATATCATCTTCATCTTTTTCTAATATAATACTGCCTTTAGTATCATCAGCTTTATCATCTGTATCTTTACTACCTGAGTGCTTATGTTTTTTCTTTTTCTTTTCTTCTTTTCCTTCATTGAAATAATCACTCACTTCATTCTCAAGCTTTTCAAGAATATCCTCTTCATCTTCAATAAACGATGGCTTCTTTTTCACTTGTTCACTATCATTTTTTATGTGTCTGCTGTTAACAGTATCTCCGTTATACAATTCCGTTGTTGAATTATCTTTGTCTATCTCTATAAGCTGTGGCTTATGATCTATGTAATCCATACGTCCAAAACGTCTTTCATACTCATACTCATGGTTAAAATCATCTTCCTTGGACTTAAATGCACTCATAATAAGACATACTATTATCTCAATAAACATACATACAGCACATGCAGTTCCTGCAATAATGCCTGTATTCTTATATAAATCAGGCTTAAAAGATACTCCACTTGATGTTCCCTCTGATAATATCTGTATAGACTTTACCGGTATTATGGATGTTGTCTTAATAGCAGTAGAAGCAACAGCATCTACATACTTCTTTGCAGTATTCTGGTCAGGATTAACACATTTAATTTCCACTATATTACTGTTTGCAGGTGAAGATACTGTAAGATACTGTGCGATATCCTCAGAAGTTCCTGCTATCCTCTGAGCTGCCGAGATTACAACACTGCTTTTAAATATAATTGTAAAATCATCTTTAAGTCCACCATTATTAGCCCTGATAGATGCTTCATTCTCCTCGCCTGGTACTACATACAACTGTGTTGTTGACTCATACATAGGTATAATCTTCTTATTCTCATAAACATATCCTGCTGCACCACTAAAAATTGCAACAATAATCAATATTAACACACATCTTGAAAACTTTTTCATCTATTATTCTCCTTCTTCCGGATAGTAATACCACCTTATGGCTGTTATCATCCCATTGTTGTCTATATCAAAAGCAATCTGTGCAAAATCATCATCTACAGTTGCCGTTCCTGATTTATAATCTGGTGAAAAATATGTCAGTTCAATAATATAATTCTCAGCATCCTCTAAACTGTCATATCCATTATAATTAATCAGGCCATAGGATATTGCATCCTTCGTATTTATCTTATCAAGATCATCCATAGTAAAACTTCCATAAAGATAATTACCTAAAACTGCTGTTTTATCTGATGTCATACAATAATTGTTTCTATAATCAGTATCTCTGTAATAAACCCTTAATATAGAATCCGCTGACATTCCGACCTTAAGTCCTCTTGCAAATACATCCTTATCACTCACAGATGCAGCTGCCGTCAGCCTGTATGTTCCCGACTGGTTCTTTCCGGCTGTCTTACCCGAATCATCGAATTTTACAAATATAAACGTAAGATCGTTGTACGCGCATACCTTCTCTACATATAAGGCATCTGCATTATTTTCTTTTTCTGTAGATTCATACTCCGAAACTGGTGTTCCGTATATATTCTTCACATCATTTTCCGACATCATATATTTCAATGAATTGACCGTAAGATCAGAATAACTGAATTTATCTGCTTTACTCGTTTCTACTGTTGGATATTCCTGATAGCTTGTTATATCCTCCGAATCATCTGTTATAACAGCCTCGACATGCTTTCCACATGCTGACATGCCAAACAGCATAGTCATACTCAGTACAATTCCTGCACTTTTTCTAAAAACACTGAATTTGCTCATTGTTTTCCCCTTTTATATACATTTCTATAAACATTCAGATACATGGTCACAGTATAACATATTTGTCAGTTTTATAAAATACAAATGCATAAATTTGTCAATTTCATGTGGATTGTTTATGAAACAAAAAAAGTCATCCCACACAGTGAGATGACTTAGAGGCGACAACCAGATTCGAACTGGTGATCAGGGTGTTGCAGACCCACGCCTTACCACTTGGCTATGTCGCC
>OCHJ01000194.1_pt1 | contig 94141 bp, 75 predicted proteins | sample 1538381 | NCBI WGS metagenome assembly OCHJ01 (sample SAMN04571688, study PRJEB22368) | human gut metagenome | biome: human gut; material: stool | host: Homo sapiens | place: Luxembourg | collected 2012-06-29 | reverse complement strand
TTATATTTGTCTGTGTTACGGCATAATGTAATACTGAATATTCAATTAAATCAAGGGGGTGAAACAGGGCGGAATTGTGCGTAAAGCGCACAATTCCGCCCCTCATGCCTCTCCCATTTGATTTAGCCACACATTCATTTTTCGTAAATTAAGCCAAAGTCAGACAGCATATATGAGAAAAGCAGGTGTGCATACATCATAAGATGCACTTGAAGTTCAATTGTGATAGTTCTTAGACTTTTCCTTAACTCCCCAGCTATCCACAGACACGGATGTCTGTGGAAGTTCGATATGGGACACGGATGTCCCGTATCGAACGGTAGCGGAAACTACCATTACGTATATGAAAAGTCTTAGAAATATCCAGCCATAATAAACTCGCAAAGCGTGTTTATTATGGCTATCGCGTCAGTCGCCAAGGTCATATCAGGAATATGACTTTGGCTCGTTGCTCGCGTAAATTGAAGCTTCTGGCATCGTTGATGTATGCGCACCTGCTTTTCTCATATATGCTGTCGTCCCTAAGTTAAGAATGTGTGCTAAACAACAAGTCACCTATACAATCTATTTTCCAGCTGCCTTCCTTGAATATTCAGTAGTCACCAGCTGCTCATATGGAACATCTTTACCAAGTTCACCAGCCTGTTTTAATATATCTTTGAGAAGTTCAAAACTCTTCTGCTCAAAGATAGTGTCTCCTTTCCAGGTGTCCTGTGATTTATAGCGGTCAACAATGGTTGTTATAGTTGCAAGATCTGTTTCAGGAAATTGTGGTGCTATGACTTCGGCGATTTCCTTGCTGGTGTGTGAGTTTACATAGTCAAGACCTTTCTGTATGGCATTAGTGAAACCTTGTATTATGTCAGGATGCTTTTTAATATAGCTTTTATTGGCACAATAAGCAGTATATGGTACGTATCCGCTGTCAGTACCAAGTGATGCCACTACGTATCCTTCTTTTTGCTGCTCAAGAAGTGTTGCAGCAGGTTCAAACTCAACAGTATAATCAGCTATTCCAGATGTAAAGGCAGCAGCGGTTGAACCGAAGTCTACATTCTGCAGTATATTCAGATCATCTATAGGGGAGATATTATTTTTCTTAAGTATATACTCAAAAAGCATTTCAGGCATGCCACCAGCTCTTCCGCCAAGTACAGTTTTTCCCTTAAGGTCATCCCATTTAAATCCATTTTCTTCATTTCTTGATACAAGGAAGTTGCCAGCACGCTGGGTAAGCTGTGCAAAATTTACAGCATAGTCAGTAGAACCCTCCTGGTATACATATATAGAACTTTCGGATCCCATGAAACCAATATCAGCTTCACCAGAGACAAGAGCAGTCATGGCTTTATCAGCTCCGAAGCCAGTGACAAGATTTAAGTTGATATTTTCATCTTTAAAGTATCCAAGTTCTATAGCAGCATATTGTGGTGCATAGAATATTGAGTGTGCAACTTCATTAAGAGTAATATCCACAAATCCGTTATTTTCTTTTTTTTCACATGCTGTCATTGGGAGCATAAGTGTGACACATAACAATAGTGCAAGAATATGACGTAAATATTTCAAATAAAACTCCATTTCTGCAAGTATTATTAATATCAGAGTTAAAGGATAAGAGCCGATGAAATTATGAATTATTTAACACTGATAATCATAATAATATGCAAAATATATTCAATTCTATATTATTCATAATCGGAGTTAAATGTTACAGAAATAAATACGTAGTAAAGATAAAATGTTTGTAAAAATATATATAAAATTGTTAAAAATGTCAATAAATATGTTGGATATAAGTGGGAATTATGTTAAAATAAGTAATAAAATAAGGAGAGAGTTAAAAGAGGACTTTGACTCTCATCGATGTGTTTGGTGTGTCAATGAGTATAAATGCGTATGTGTGCAGACACAATAAGATTTTGAAATTTGACATTTACATCATATATATATTACTGTATATAACATGTTAATATAAAGTAATAATTGTACAATTATAGGAGGTTTGTTTATTATGTTTGGCAGAAAAACAACAGCACAGGAAGCTAATAAGGACAGGGAATTGTTATTACAGGCTATGGATAAGATGATAGCCGGTGATTTTAGTATGGTATCATCTGAGGGATTCAGTGATCCTATATATGCTGATAAGCTGAATCAGATAGTTGGAGCTTATAAAAAGGCTAACAACAACTATATTATGCGACTCAATGAGGCTATGGAATCTATAGGAGATAACTCATATGTTAAGAATATGTTGGATCAGGTTTCTTTACAGCAGAAGTCGATCAGCAATATGAATGATTCAAGTAAGGTACTTAAGGACTCTATTAACAATATATCACAAGCTATGAGTGACATAAGAGATAACACACATGATATGCTTCATGCATCTCAGAGCAGTTCAACTAATATGAATGATAGTATAAGAGTTGTTAATGAATCATCAGAAAAGATAGCTGATATCAATACTCAGGTTCAGGCATTTCATGAGAAGATTAATAAGATTGGTGAGATTGTTGATATTGTTAAAAAGGTCGCAAGCCAGAGTAATCTTTTAGCACTTAATGCATCTATTGAGGCTGCAAGAGCAGGAGAAGCTGGTAAAGGTTTTGCAGTAGTAGCAGACCAGGTAAGACAGCTTTCAAGTAACACAGCAGAATCAGCAGAGGATATAGTTAAGTATGTTAATGAACTCAAGGGTGATATAGAAGTTCTTGCTACATCTATGGAAGAAACTACTATGAAGCTTTCAGAGGGCAATGAAAAAGTAGAAGTATCATTAAGAGATATTGAACATATGAATGCCCAGATGACAGCTATCAATGATTCAGTAGAAAGAATATTTGATGATATTGACAGACAGTCAGAAACAACAAGAGAATTTACAGATCAGGTTGGTAATATAGCAGATACATATGGTATGCTCACAAAGGAATGTACAGATACAGGAGTTCATATCTATAAGATAGGAAGATATATTGATACATGTAGAAGTGATATGTTCAGGGAAGCGGGAGCTGTTACAACACAGGATATGTTAAGGATATTTGAGATAGATCACTTTATCCTGATGTGGAGAGTATATAACAATGTTGTAGATTTCGAAAAATTAAAGATAACTCAGCTTAATAATCAGGATACCTGTAAGCTTGGCAAGTGGATGCATGCACAGACTGATCCTAGAATCACAGGAAGCAGTCAGTTTAAACAGCTTGATTCATCACACAGACTTATTCATAAGTATGCATGTGAGTCATGGCAGGCTAAGGAGGATGGTGATGTTGATAAGTCACTTGAAGCATTCCAGAAGTGTTATGATGCTTATTATGTATACAAGAAAGCTATTGCTGATATGAAGAACTTCATGAAATCATTAGGATATACAGATGAAACTAAGATAGTGATATTCAGAAACTGACAAAGAAATGTAAGTATTAAGATATGACAGTCATATAACAAGTATAAATAATCAAAAAGGATCTGGTATAGCCAGGTCCTTTTGCTTTAAGTGATAAAATGTCAGAGGATTGCATGAATATGTTGAAAACATGGAAACAAAGATATGAAGATGTTTAAAACTATTAAAACATTTAAATATCGAAAATGTTGAAAATCAATGGAATGTTGATAATAATAACGGGATGTGCTATTATTTAAAAATGGTTTGGTTTGGTTAAGTATTATATTTTATAATAGCTGTATAAAACAGATTAATAGAGAAGGTTAGTTATATAAAATATGATAAGCGAGGGAAGTCTATGAAAGAGATATATGTTATAGGACATAAGAATCCAGATACTGATTCAATATGTTCGGCAATATGTTATGCCAGATTAAAAAATATTGTGACAGGAACTAATGATTATGTGCCTAAAAGAGCAGGACATATGAATGAAGAAACGCAGTTTGTGCTCTCAAGGTGTAATGTAAAGGCACCAGGGTATATAAAAGATGTAAGACCTCAGGTACGGGATATAGATATCAGGAAAATCGAAGGAATAGACGAGGATTATTCAGTAAGAAATGCATGGAAACTCATGAAAGAGCTGGATGTTGTTACACTGCCTATATTGGAGGATAACCATCTTAAGGGACTGGTTACTATTGGAGATGTAGCAAAATCTTATTTTGAAATGTATGACAGTGACATACTTTCAGTTGCACATACAAGTCTTAAGAATATTGTTGATACATTAAATGCAGAAATAATAACAGGAGATCCAGATAAATGTTTTGATAAAGGAAAGATGCTTATAGCTGCAGCTAATCCTGATATGATGGAAAACATGATTGACGAAGGTGATTTAGTTATACTTGGTAACAGATATGAATCACAGCTGTGTGCAATAGAAATGGAAGCCGGCTGCCTTATTATATGTGAAGGTGTAAAAGTATCCAATACTATAGTAAAGATGGCAAAACAGCATAACTGTATTATAATATCAACAGCATATGATACATATACTGTTGCAAGACTTCTTAATCAGGCAATACCTGTCAGTTTTTTTATGAAAGATACAGCTCTTGTTAAGTTTAAAATCAATGATTTTGTTGAAGATATCCAGGATATTATGGCTAATAAACGCTTCAGAGATTTCCCTATTGAAGATGAAGAAGGAAGATATATTGGCATGATATCAAGACGTAACATCATTAAGGCAGGAAAGAAAAAAGTCATACTTGTAGATCATAATGAGAGATCACAGGCGGTATTTGGTATTGAGGATACAGATATATTAGAGATAATAGATCATCACAGGCTTGGCTGTATTCAGACAATAACACCAGTATTTTTCAGAAATCAGCCATTAGGATGTACGGCAACTATTATATATCAGATGTACTGTGAATATAATATAGATATAGATAAGCAGACTTCTGCTTTGTTATGTTCAGCTATCATATCTGATACATTGATATTAAAATCACCAACATGTACTGAATATGATGTTGAAGCATGCAATGCCCTTGCCAAAATAGCAGATATAGATATTGAAAAATATGGCAGAGAGATGTTTAGGGCAGGAAGTAATCTTTCATCAAAAACAGAGGAAGAAATATTCTATAGAGATTTTAAAAAATTCTCAATCGGAGAATTGTCCGTTGGTGTTGGTCAGGTGAATTGCATGAGTTATGATGAAATTCAGGTAATCATTGAAAAAGAAAAAGATTATATGGAACATGTAACAGAACATAGCAGTGAGATTAATATTGCATATCTGCTTATAACAGATGTTATGAAGGAAACATCATACGTTATGTATGCTGGTAAAAATGCAGTAACAGTATTAAAAAATGCATTTAATCTTGATAATATAAGTGATAAATATGTGGCTCTTCCTGGCGTTGTGTCAAGAAAGAAACAGTTTCTTCCAGCAGTGGTTGAGGTGTTGCAGCAGTAACATATTAATGCTGTTTATTTTGTAATATAATACAGTAACAGATTGGAGAGTAAATAATAAAATGAAGAAGTTAATGAGAAATGACCCATGTTGGTGTGGAAGTAAGAAACCTTATTGTGAGTGTCATATGAATTTTGATAAAAAAATAGAGATGTATAAAAAGAAGTTTCATAAGGTTCCACCTAGAAGCATAATAAAAAATGAAGAACAGCTTCAGGGCATGAGAGAGAGCAGTAAGATAAATATAGCTGTACTTGATTATGTTGCAGAAAATATAAAGGCTGGTATGACAACGCAGGAAATAGATGAAATGGTGTATGAAAAGACAACGGCTATGGGAGGCATTCCAGCCCCTCTTAACTATGAGGGATTTCCAAAGAGTGTATGCACATCCATTAATAACGAAGTGTGCCATGGCATTCCGTCATCGGATATTATTCTTGCTGACGGAGATATTGTAAATGTAGATTGTTCGACTATTCTTAATGGTTATTTTTCTGATTCATCAAGAATGTTCTGTATAGGAAATGTTTCGCCAGAACATAAAAAGCTTGTTGATGTTGCTAAAGAATGTGTTGAACTTGGACTTGCACAGGTTAAACCATGGGGACATCTTGGTGATGTAGCTGATGCTATAAGTAAACATGCAAAGGAAAATGGTTATTCTGTAGTACGTGAGGTCGGAGGACATGGTATAGGTCTGGAATTTCATGAGACACCTTTTGTGAGTTATGTAATCAAGAAGGGAACAGGCATGGTTATGGCACCAGGCATGGTATTTACAATAGAGCCAATGATTAATGCTGGATATCCTGACGTATATGTTGATGATGACAATGGCTGGACTATATATACAGAAGATGATTCATATTCAGCACAGTGGGAGATAATGGTTCACGTTACAGATGATGGATATGAGGTTATGACTTATTAATTAAGACTTCACATATCTAAAATGGGATTTGCACCTTGGAAATATAAAAATTTGTGATAAAAGCAGTCAATTGTTTGTCGTAGAGCTTTAACAATTCTTAAAGGCTTGACATTATGGCATCCATTAGGATGTATTAATGTCGAGCCTTTATTGAATTTTAAAGTTTACATCCTGTATCCTTTAATGTTGCACGTACTAGAGAATCTTTCGCATTTTTCCACGGTGCATCAGCATATTTATGATCAAATTTGTTGATAAACCATTCAACATCATCACGCACTCTTTTCATATTATCAAGATATAGTGTAGTGATTAGATTCGTGAATTCTGTGTAATCATTTCCTCCAAGTTTTTCACTTGATTTTTTCATAAGAAGTCCATAATGACTTGTACAGAAGCCTTTGCATTTGGAAAGAACGTCTTTGAATTCTTTATCATGTTTATACATGTAAAATATAGTATCAACATAACGTTCCATAGTATCAGCTATTTTATCGCATACAAAGCAGGAATTATCAAGTTCTTCTATATAACTGCACACAGAAGCTTCTTTTCCTTTTTTTAGAAGACTTCTTCCAGAACCTTTATCCTGATTAAAAGCTTCAATATTTTTAATGACATAATCCATATGTGTTTTCATAACGAGTGCATAACCAAGACGGTTGTTCTGCTCATATATTTTTTTGATATGTTTCTGACAGAACCCTTTTTTATCAGTAACAGCACGTATATCATCTTCCATATAGCTTGGACCCATAGTATATTCTATGGCATCATTTTCAAGTTGTTCAAACATAGCACATACAGGACATTCAGTGTCTGCCAAAAATGCATCATTGACAGGTACGTTATATATTTTTTCTTTCATAGTAATCCTCCATTCTTGCGCTGTTTCTTAGCGCATCTCAAGTTTGTGCGAAGCACAAATCTTGCGTGTGAAAAATCTTATTTTCACACTAAGACTCCATTTCTTATCTGATATAGTTATAATGGCTGCCGAATTAAACCTATTATTAAAAATAAACTATTTTAGTTGTGTTTGTCAAATCGGCAGCCACATAATAACGTTACTTTTTGCAACTACAGTTTTTATCAAACTCAGGATTATAAAAATAATAATTATTAGAATCAAGCTTGCTCTGTATAATAGAAAGTGCTTCGCCAAAACGCTGGAAATGTACGATTTCCCGCTCTCTTAAAAATCTTAAAGGATCGAGTACATCTGGGTCATCTTTTGAAAGACGTATAAGATTATCATATGTTGTTCTAGCTTTCTGCTCTGCTGCCATATCCTCAGTTATGTCTGTTATAGCATCTCCCTTTGACTGGAATTCACAGGCATTGAATGGAATTCCACCAGCGGCCTGAGGCCATACGGCTGCTGTATGATCTACATAGTAGGCTTCAAAAGGAGTTCCCTTAATCTGTTCCATTGAAAGATTTCTTGTAAGCTGATGAACCATTGTGCTGATCATTTCAAAGTGTCCTAATTCTTCTGTACCTATATCTGTAAGTAGTCCTGATACTTCTCTGTAAGGCATAGAATATCGTTGCGAAATATAGCGCATAGATGCTCCTAATTCTCCGTCTGGTCCACCATACTGCGAGATGATCATTGCTGCCAAGGCAGGATTCGTTTGCTTTATTTTAATGGGATATTCAAGTCTTTTTTCATAATTCCACATATCAACATACCTCCATTTCCCAAGGCATCGGTGTTGAAACCCACATCCAGTAGTTATCGTTAGATATGTGAAGTTTATCAAGAGGTCCATAATAATCTGCATATTTTGTCATATAATTGCAATATTTATCCCTGATCTGGGCATAATATTCTATAGCTTCCATATCATTAGGATGTGTATCAAGGTAAAGATTAGTTTCGGTTAATATAAAACCAAGCTCATATATATTCTTCATTAGTGCATGCTTGTCGGCAACGATATTACAGGAATTATTTCTTTGCGATAAAGGCATAGGTTGAATATTTGTACATGAAGAGCGGCGCTGCATATCCATAGGCGTATTACAATTAACATTCATTGACTGGCTGTTCATATTATTTATATTACTCATGTTATTCACATTATTCATACTGTTCATATTACTCATATTATTCATGCTATTAATATTATTCATGTTCTGATACCTCCAAAAGGTTTGTTAAGAACAGGAAATAAAGTACCATATTTTAAAGCTCTGCATGGGTCATACAATTCTCCCCATTTCTGCCATGGTACATAGCACATGGCAAGAGAAAATGTATTCTGCATTTTCATAAACATACTCCAGTTATAAAGAATTCATTACATTATATGTAATATATTTTTAGATGACACAGATATCATATCGGGTTATGGATAAAAACAAATAGATATTGTCAAATGATATACGAAAAAATAAAAATATACTTTTGAACATTGCATGAGTTTAGGGTGTATGCTATTTATAAATGTTATATATCAGTGTTGAAAATCAGATATATATGTAGTTATATATAAAGCTATATTTACGAGTTATATAGACGGTTATATATAAAGTTGAAAATTAGCTGGCAGTCAGGACAGCTATGTGATATGATTAATTGAAATTTTACTATAGTGAGGATTAATCATGTGGGAGAAAATTAAAGCGTTTTTAAAGAAAAAAGATGTTGAAGTATCGGTTAAAAGATATGGAATAGACGCACTTGGGGCAATGGCTCAGGGATTGTTTTGTTCGTTATTAATAGGAACTATACTAAATACTCTGGGTACACAGCTTCATATTGGATTTCTTACTAATACAGTTGCAACAATAAGTGGTGTTAATTATACAGTTGGAGGTCTTGCATCAGCCATGAGCGGACCGGCTATGGCGGTGGCTATAGGGTATGCACTGAAATGTCCGCCACTTGTTCTTTTTTCGCTTATAACAGTTGGTTTTGCATCTAATGCATTAGGTGGTGCAGGTGGTCCATTGGCGGTATATTTTGTAGCTATTATTGCAGCAGAAGCAGGAAAATTAGTATCGAAGGAAACAAAGATAGATATACTTGTAACACCATTAATAACGATAGGCGTTGGAACAGGGGTGGCAGCATTGATAGCTCCACCGCTTGGAAAAGCGGCTATGAAAATAGGTGAGGTTATAATGCTTGCAACTAATCTTCAGCCTTTTCTTATGGGAATAGTGGTATCAGTTCTTGTCGGAGCAGCACTTACATTACCGATATCTTCGGCAGCTATATGTGCAGCATTTGGACTTACAGGACTTGCAGGAGGAGCAGCTGTAGCAGGTTGTTGTGCCCAGATGATTGGCTTTGCGATTATGTCTTTTAAGGAAAACGGATGGGGTGGACTTGTTTCACAGGGAATAGGTACATCAATGCTTCAGATGGGAAACATAATAAAGAATCCAAGGATATGGATTGCACCGATAGTAACATCAGCAATAACAGGACCTGTTGCAACATGTCTTTTTAAACTGCAGATGAATGGAACAGCAGTATCATCAGGTATGGGGACATGTGGCTTTGTAGGCCAGATAGGTGTATATTCAGGCTGGGTAAATGATGTTGCAGCAGGAACTAAGAGTGCAATAACCATGATGGACTGGGCAGGATTAATACTTATATCGTTTGTTTTGCCTGCAGTTATATGTCCACTTATAAATTGGCTGTTAAAGAAAGCAGGCTGGGTTAAAGATGGAGATATGAAACTCCAGTAAGCAGAAAAGAGTAAAATAAAATGTGCAGTGGTGAATATGATAATATATGGAATAAAGATTATATATCAGTGATAAAGTCAAAAAGACGTTCAATAGGTATTGAAGTCCACATGGATGGAAGAGTCATATTAAGAGCTCCGTATACATTAAGTGAAAAACAGCTTGAAGAATTCGTGGATAAACATAAGCTGTGGATTGAAGAAAAGCGACGTTATCTTGGAAGTAAAGCCAGAGCGGGAATATCAACCAATGCAAAGAAAAAAGATGAACTTACTAAAGATGAGATTAAGTGCATTAAAGAAGCATTTGAAAAACGTGTTATATATTACAGCCGTATTATGGGAGTGACGGTTAAAAATATAACTATTAAAAACCAGAAAACAAGGTGGGGCAGCTGCAGTTCAAAGGGTAATCTGAACTTTAATTACCAGCTGTATTATATGCCACAGGAGCTTATGGATTATGTTGTGGTGCATGAGCTTGCACACAGAAAATATATGAACCATTCAAAGGAATTCTGGGCAGAGGTGAAAAAGTACTGCCCAGAATATAAGGAAAGAAAAAATGTCCTAAAAAAATACATATTAGAAACATAGAGGCATATTGCAGGCATATATTAGTAAGTGAATGTTACGGTATATAAAGAGTAATTATTTCTAGGTACATTTTTATAAGTATATGATAAAGCTTCACCGGTTTTTGACACAGCTGTTTTTAAATCAGTTGTGAATGTGCAGGCGAATTCAAGATGAGTCTGTTTGTTTTTAACCGCATTACGGATAAGACGGTTTAACTGTGAAGTGTTGCTTATCATGGTTACTCCAGCATATCTTACATAAGAATATTTTGTTCCACAATTCTCATATTCACTGTATTTGTCATGATTCCATGTATGATCAATGGACATGTCTTTAGCTGTAATATTAAAGTAAGAATGATCGGTGTATTCAAAAGAAGAACCTATAGGATCATCCCATGTTACGTCTACATGATACCATTGGTCATCCAGTTTAACAGTATTCCATATATGCTGCTCGTCTCCAGCTTCACCGGACACTGTTCCATTTTCTATTCCAAGCATATCCATAAATGTTTTAAAACATTCGGTATAGCCGCTGCATACAGCGATTCCGTTAATAAGTGCACTGTATGCATTGTAAGAGGAATCACCAGTATCAACATAAGAAATGTGTTCGACAAGATAATCATGTACTGCAAGTTCGTTTTCTATATCCGAATTAGCAGGAGATGTAATCTCGTTTAATATCTGTATGTATTTAGTATATAATGTAAGCTGGCGTTCATTTAGTCCATCTGTTGAACCGGTTTTATATGCATTGATTATAGAAAAACTATCCCAGCATTCATATGTAATGCGTACATTAAAACCGTTTTTAACACGTTTATATTCACATTTTAACTGTTCTATGCCATCTATGGCAGCAAGCCATGAATTAGCATCTATAAGAGATTCGTCTTCAATGAATAATTCGCATACGGTCTGATTATTTATTAAGCATTGATTGATATAATCAATTATTTCACTAGTTGATGAGGCAGATTTATCATATGCAGTATCGGATATGGAGGTACATGCCCCATCTTGCCATTCTGATAAAAATGGGATATTACATCCAGTAAATAAAAGACTTATAATAATTGAAATAATAGTAAAAGTCTTTTTTTTAAAATTTATATTTCTAAAATTGCTTTTTTTAAAATGCATTGTCATTAATCTTTCTATAAATAATTATGTTATAAATTGAATATTGTGTGTTGTTTGGTTATAATCTGTTATGATAAAAATCATGATGTACACGTCTACGTGCCGCTTCTGCCCGTGTTAAATATGTACCACTGGCACATAATACCTGCCAACATCCGTATATCGTGGGATTATCATCAAACTTTTATGCTCATATCTCATATCATGTGGGCAACACCATATTATAAAGGTATATAAAAGAACATATACATATCAATTTTAATACGTAATATGCAAAAATAAAAGTATTTATAATAGAATATGGGAGAAATATTGAGAAAATATTAAAAAAATATTGGAAAATTGATATAATCCAGTTAAGGATAGTTAAGAAAAGAGGAATAATATGAACGATTATGTGATAAATACACCGTCAGATTTTAATCTTAAAGAAACGCTGGAATGTGGGCAATGCTTTCATTTTAACATGCTTGATGAGAATGAATATGTGTTGACAGCATATGGACAGCTTTTACATATAAGACAGGATGATAGTAATCTGGTGTTTTACGATACAGATGAGAAGATATATGATACATTATGGAGAAAATATTTTGATATAGACAGGGATTATGGGAAAATAAAAGAAGAACTGCTTGCAAAGGATGATAAGCTAAAAGAAGCAATATGTGCAATGTCAGGAGTAAGAATACTTAATCAGGAATTTTTTGAAACACTTATATCATTTATAATCTCACAGAATAAGCAGATACCACATATTAAAAAGATAGTAGCTGATATATCAGAAAAGTATGGTGCTTATAAAGGAGATGTAAAAGGAATCCCAATGTATACATTTCCAGATGTTAATCAGCTAAGAGAAGCAACTATTGAAGACCTTATTGATTTAAAAACAGGCTTTCGTGCTCCATATATATATGATGCAGTCAGCCATGTTTATGATGGAAGTGTTAATTATAATGAACTTATAAAGTCAGATTCGGCAGCAGGAATAGAAAAAATGTGTGAAATAAAAGGTGTAGGCAATAAAGTTGCAAGCTGCGTAAGTCTTTTTGCACTTGGAAAAAGAGATAGTTTTCCTATAGATGTATGGATAAAAAGGATAATGGAATATCTTTATTTTGATAAGAAGGATACATCTAAGGAGGTTATAGCGGATTTTGCAAAAAACAGGTTTGGAGAACTTGGGGGATACGCACAGCAGTATCTTTTCTATTATGGAAAAACTATAAAAATGGGAGTTGCAGAGTCAAAAAAACATAAAAAATAAAAAAAGTATAATCAAAATGTAAAAACATTAATATATTTGAATTAGTTGTTGACAAATTATTGGCTGGGTGATATCTTATCGTTATCGGGATTAGCACTCGAAAGAAATGAGTGCTAACAGACAAAATTAAAGTAATGATAAAAGATAGCTGCCACATACATGTCAGACAGCGGAAAGGTGGATTATATTATGAAGTTAGTACCATTAGGAGACAGAGTTGTAATTAAAGCATTAGTTGCAGAAGAAACTACAAAGTCAGGCATTGTATTACCAGGACAGGCAAAGGAAAAGCCATCACAGGCAGAAGTAGTTGCAGTAGGACCTGGTGGAGTTGTTGATGGCAAGGAAGTTACAATGCAGGTTAAGCCTGGAGATAAGGTAATATATTCTAAGTATGCAGGAACAGAAGTTAAGCTTGATGAAGAAGAATATATCGTAGTTAAGCAGAATGATATCCTTGCAGTAATTGAGGATTAATTATAAATATTCATTATATTGTTGATTATATTATTGATTTTATTTGGAGGTAATAACAATGGCAAAGGAAATTAAGTACGGAATCGAAGCAAGAAAAGCTCTTGAAGAGGGCGTTAATAAGTTAGCTAATACAGTAAGAGTTACAATCGGACCAAAGGGACGTAACGTAGTTCTTGATAAGTCATATGGCGCACCACTTATCACTAATGATGGTGTTACAATAGCTAAGGATATCGAGCTTGAAGATGCATTTGAGAATCAGGGTGCACAGCTTGTAAAGGAAGTTGCTACTAAGACTAACGATGTAGCAGGTGATGGTACAACAACAGCTACTGTTCTTGCACAGGCTATGGTAAATGCAGGTATGAAGAACTTAGCTGCAGGTGCTAATCCAATTATCTTAAGAAAAGGTATGAAGAAGGCAACTGATTGTGCAGTAGAAGCTATAGCACAGATGAGCGAAAAGGTTACAGGCAAGGATCAGATTGCAAAGGTTGCATCTATCTCAGCAGGTGACGAAGAAGTAGGCCAGATGGTAGCAGATGCTATGGAAAAAGTTTCTAATGATGGCGTAATAACAATCGAAGAATCTAAGACAATGAAGACAGAACTTGACCTTGTAGAAGGTATGCAGTTCGACAGAGGTTATATATCAGCATATATGGCAACAGATATGGATAAGATGGAAGCTAACCTTGATAACCCATACATCCTTATCACAGATAAGAAGATATCTAATATTCAGGAAATCTTACCAGTTCTTGAGCAGATTGTACAGAATGGTGCTAAGCTTCTTATTATTGCTGAGGATGTTGAAGGTGAGGCACTTACAACACTTATCGTTAACAAGTTAAGAGGTACATTCAATGTAGTAGCTGTCAAGGCTCCTGGATATGGTGACAGACGTAAGGAAATGCTTAAGGATATCGCTATTCTTACAGGTGGTCAGGTTATCTCAGAAGAACTTGGTCTTGAGCTTAAGGATACAACACTTGATATGCTTGGTAGAGCTAAGTCAGTTAAGGTTCAGAAGGAAAATACAGTTATCGTTGATGGCGAAGGTGCTAAGGAAGATATCGAAGCAAGAGTTGCACAGATTCGTGCACAGCTTGAAGAAACAACATCTGATTTCGATAAGGAAAAGTTACAGGAAAGACTTGCTAAGCTTGCAGGTGGCGTAGCTGTTATCAGAGTTGGTGCAGCAACAGAAACTGAAATGAAGGAAGCTAAGCTTCGTATGGAAGATGCTCTTAATGCAACAAGAGCAGCAGTAGAAGAAGGTGTTATCTCAGGTGGTGGTTCAGCTTATATCCACGCATCTAAGAAGGTTGCAGAGCTTGCTGCTACACTTAGCGGAGATGAAAAGACAGGTGCAGAGATTATCCTTAAGGCTCTTGAAGCTCCATTATTCCACATTGCTAACAATGCTGGTCTTGAGGGTGCAGTTATCATCAACAAGGTAAGAGAATCAGAAGTCGGAACAGGTTATGATGCACTTAACGATAAGTACGTTAATATGGTTGATGCAGGTATCCTTGATCCAGCTAAGGTTACAAGAAGCGCATTACAGAATGCTACAAGTGTTGCATCTACACTTCTTACAACAGAAGCAGTTGTTACAACTATTAAGGAAGATGCACCAGCTATGCCAGCAGGAGCTGCAGGTATGGGCGGAATGATGTAATAAGTAATAATTTGCTATACATCAGTAAGTTGATAAAATAAATTTAACATTTACATCATATTAAAAAAGTCCCTTTGCTTATGTTTTATATTCATAAACAAGGGGGCTTTTTGTTGTGTAATATAAAAGGAATGTGTTATGCTATCAAGGTTATTAAGTGAATTACAGCAGATTGAGCTGATTCATATATGTCAGGAGAGCTTGGTTTATGTTTTTTAATAGAAAGAATGATGATTTGTCAGAAAAGCTGGTTAAACTGGTGGTTCCGATAGCTATACAGCAGTTTATGTTGGCACTTGTGAGTGCCACAGATGCGGTTATGCTGGGCTTTGTAGACCAGACCTCGTTGTCTGCAGCTTCACTTGCCGGACAGATACAGTTTGTGCTTAATCTGTTTATAGCAGGGATAACAGCAGGCTCAGGAATAATGATTTCACAGTACTGGGGAAAGAAGGACATAAAAGCTATTGAAAAGGTCATGCCGGTGGCTTTATATGCTAATCTGCTGTCAGGCGGCATATTCACTATTCTTGCGCTTCTCATACCTGAGGGACTTATAAGGATATTCACTAACGAACCGGAGCTTATTGCAAGCGGTACACTATATATCAGGGCTGTAGCCTTATCTTATGTGCTGTGTGCAGTATCGCAGGTATATCTGATTCTTCTTAAGAATACAGGAAGGGCGGCTCAAAGCTCTGTTATCAGCTCATCAGCAGTTGCTGTTAATATAGTCTGCAATGCTGTCCTTATATTTGGCTTGTTTGGTATGCCACGTCTTGGCATACGTGGAGCGGCTTATGCAACTGTAATATCGAGAGTGATAGAGCTTGTATGTGCATATATTGCAGTTAACAAAGACAGGATTGCCGCTCTGGAATGGAAAGGAATTATTCATACAGATAAAGCACTGACAAGAGATTTCTGGTATTACACAACACCTGTGCTATGTGCCTCCTTAGTGTGGGGCATTGCATTTGTATTATACTCAGTTATACTTGGACATATGGGAAGTGATGCTGTTGCAGCGAATTCCATAGCCAGTATAGTAAAGAGCATGGTGCAGTGCGTTATAAGGGGTGTTAGTGCCGGGGCAGGAATTATTATAGGTAATCTTCTAGGAGCAGGTAAGCTTGATAAAGCCAGGGAATATGGTGGAAGAATTACAAGACTGTCAATAGCCATTGGGATAATAACAGGTCTGCTTCTTATCGTTGTAGCTCCGGTTGTATCGCGTGCAGCCCCTATGTCAGATACAGCGAAGGGGTATCTTGGCTTTATGCTGATAGTCCTTGGCATTAATCTGATGGGGCAGTCGGTGAATACAACTGTTCTGGATGGGATATTCTGTGCCGGAGGTGATGCAAAGTTTGATATGAAGGGGAATATTGGTGCAATGTGGTGCTTTGCGGTTCCGCTTGGCTTTATAGCAGCATTTGTATTCAATGCACCAGTCTGGCTTGTATATATCATAATAAGCCTGGATGAGCTGGTAAAGCTCCCGGCAGTATATATACATTATAAGAAGTATATCTGGGTAAGAAATATTACAAGATAAAACACTAGTGAAAAATACCAGGGATAGTTGTTTCTATTTGAAAAAGTCAGGGGCTATGTTATAATACTTCCATATTGGATTTTAGTTGTCACGCAGGAGGAATGGTAATGGCTGATATTGATGAGCTTAAAAAGAAACTTGAAGATGGATGGATAAAGGGTGAACCTTATGTATTTGTAAGTTATGCAAGTAAGGATAAAGAGAAGGTTTACGAATTTGTATATGAACTTAGAAAACGCGGAATTAATGTATATATAGATATAGAGCTTCAGGAGAATATTTCTAAGAACTGGTTACAGAATATTAAGGAGCGTTTATATGATGTTGATTGTGTTGCTATGATTTCATTTCTTAGTCTTAACTATTTCCGTAGTTATGCCTGCCTTATAGAACAGCTTGTAACACGTTCAGAGGATTTAAAGATGGAAAAAGGCAAGTATCTTGAGAATTTTTATATTGCATTGGATGATAATATGTCTACAATACAAAAAATGGAAGATGCAGTGTATGATAATACAGTTGCAAAAGAAAGTCAGAGTATGGCAATAAAGATGGTTCCAGAGGAAGTAAATGTCCTTAAAGATGTCATGGAAGATAATATTGCAGTAAAGAGCAAGTTAAAGAAAGATGTCAGGTCAACTATAGATGGTCTGAATACAGCACATAGAGTTGTGATAAGTATGCTTAGTTATATTTTTAAAGAGTCAAGCTATAGTATTCAGAAATATGGAACAGCTGGTGATTGCGCACAGTTAATGTATAACAATTTTACTAATGACAAGAATGACAAAATTAATATTGATGTATTGGAGGAACTTAAAGAAAAGTACAACAATGATAGTGTTGCCGATAAAAATAACATAGCAATAGACAGCGTTGCTTCGGATGATTCTGTAACAGCAGTAGATAACACCAATATAACTGATAATACCAGTATAACAGATAACACCAATATAACTGATAATACTAGTATAACAGATAATACCAGTATAACTGATAACACCAGAACAAGACAGGCTACAAGTACAGGTGATATCAGATTTACGCTTTATGGCAAGGAGTATGAGCTTAATCAGTCAGATATGATGCTTACATTTTTTGCACATGTTCTTAATAAACATCAGGATATTGTGGACGAACTTCCTTCATATAATGGGATGACCTGTGTGTCTGATGTTGATTATAGTCTTCCAGAGAATCGTAAGGCAGATATGCCTACATATTTCAGAAGCTGTGAATTCTTTGAATTCGCTAATGGAAGCCATATATGCGTTGGAACATCATATTCAGTAGTAGACAAGTTAAAGAAAATGGCACTTCTGCTTAATATATGTGGTGAAAGCCCGGAGATATTCAGTTCAGAACAGGTTGAACTTCCAGCGGTAAAGGTAAGAGGAGGTTCTTCTGTTAGCGGCAAAGGAAGTGGATCACTTGTGAAATTCAGCGTATATGGCAATAAATACGAGCAGAACCAGACAGATATGCTTGGAACAATATGCAGTTCTGTTATAGCTAAGCACCCAGACAAGTTAGAGGAAGCAGCAGATGCTTTATTATGTATTGATGTTAAAGATTATACAGATGTTGCCAAAGAAGACAGACCGGTATATTTCTCATCAATGAACAGATATGAAGTGAATGGCACAGCTTATAGTGTTGGTGGAAGCTTCGGAATGAAAGAAAAGCTTAAAATGATTGCCAGATTACTTATAATGTGTGACGAAAGCAAGGATATAATTGATATAGAAGACTATGAGATACCAGATGTAAAGGTTAAGGCGGCTGCAGGCACTAAGAAGAAAATTAATTACTTTGATTAATTGGAATTATTACAAGATAGGAGAAGCTTTATGTTTGATATAGCAGTAGAACAGATAGTGAAGGTAAAACCACCTAAGACAGCAGTTATTTATAAGGCATTGCTTATAATAGGCTGTATCGTGGCGGCTACAACCATACCACAGACAAGAACATTTGGAATAATTGTGCTTGCATTATTTGCGGTGATGACATTTTTAGTATTCCAGTATTATAATGCAGAGCTTGAGTATTCGATGGTGGATGATACGCTTACGATTGACAGGATTATGGCAAAATCGGCAAGAAAAAGATGTGGTGTGTATACACTTTCAAGAGCAAAGCTTGTGGCAAGAGCTGATTCGCAGGATGCACTCCGTATGAACCATATGGACGTTAAGACTTATGATTATTCAGTTGGTGCAAGCAATCACGATTCAGTTGTCATATATGCGTATAATGAACATAACGAATTAGTCAGGGTATTTATATATCCTGATGAACGTGTTCTTCACAGCATACAAAATGTTGTTGAAAAAGATGTGTTTAAAGTTATTGACTTTTAAAAAATGCTCTGATACAATTTTAATATTATAAACAAAAGGAATATGATAGAACGTTTATCAGATTTCTCCACACAGAAATGTCCGAATTAAGTATTCGGATTTTTTTGTACCAAGAATTGCGTTATTATGCGCATATAACTTAATTATTTTATTCACAGGAAAGCGAGGACAAAGGAAAATGGGTACAATTATTGGTGAGGGCATTACATTTGACGATGTGTTATTAGTTCCACAGTATTCAGAAGTAACACCTAATATGATCGATTTAACAACTAATCTTACAAAGAATATTAAGCTTAATATTCCTTTGATGAGTGCAGGTATGGACACAGTTACTGAACATAGAATGGCAATCGCTATGGCAAGACAGGGTGGTATAGGTATTATCCACAAGAATATGTCTATTGAGCAGCAGGCAGAAGAGGTAGATAAGGTAAAGAGATCAGAGAATGGAGTTATCACAGATCCATTTTACTTACATCCAGACAATACATTAAAAGAAGCTAACGAGCTTATGGGAAAGTTCAGAATATCAGGTGTACCTATCGTAGATGAGAACAAGAAGCTTGTTGGTATAATCACTAACAGAGATCTTAAGTTCGAAGAGGATTTCTCAAGACCTATCAAGGAATGTATGACAAGTGAGAATCTTGTAACAGCAGAGGAAGGCATCACACTTGAAGAAGCTAAGAAGATTCTTGGTAAGGCAAGAAAGGAAAAGCTTCCTATTGTTGATAAGGATTTCAAGCTGACAGGTCTTATCACAATCAAGGATATTGAGAAGTCTATCAAGTATCCTGCATCTGCACATGATTCGCAGGGAAGACTTCTTGCAGGTGCTGCTGTTGGTATAACTTCTAATGTTATGGACAGAGTAGAAGCACTTGTTAATGCAAGTGTTGACTGTATTGTTATAGATTCAGCTCATGGTCATTCAAAGAATATTATTACAACTTTAAAGGAAATCAAGGCTGCATATCCAGAACTTCAGGTTATTGCGGGTAATATAGCTACAGGAGCTGCTGCCAAAGCTTTATGTGAAGCAGGCGTAGATGCTGTTAAGGTTGGTATCGGACCTGGTTCTATATGTACAACAAGAGTTGTTGCCGGTATTGGTGTACCTCAGGTAACAGCAGTTATGGATGCATATGCTGAAGCTAAAAAGTATGGTATTCCAGTTATCGCTGATGGTGGTATAAAGTTCTCAGGAGATATAGTTAAGGCGATAGCAGCAGGCGGTAATGTATGTATGCTTGGAAGTCTTTTAGCAGGCTGTGACGAAGCTCCTGGTTCATTTGAGTTATTCCAGGGCAGAAAGTATAAGGTTTATAGAGGCATGGGTTCTATTGCAGCTATGGAGAATGGTAGTAAAGACAGATACTTCCAGACAGATGCAAAGAAGCTTGTTCCAGAAGGTGTTGAAGGACGAGTTGCATATAAAGGACTTGTTGAAGATACTATATTCCAGCTTATGGGAGGACTCCGTTCAGGTATGGGTTACTGTGGAGCACAGACTATTCCAGTACTTCAGGAGACAGCTAAGTTTATAAAGATGTCATCTGCAGCTTTAAGAGAAAGTCATCCGCATGATATCCATATTACTAAAGAAGCTCCTAACTATTCTGTTGAGAATGCTTAAATAATATAATTGATATCGGGGTTAAAAGTAACCTTTTATCATATTTAAAGTGTAAAAATAAGTTTCCGGCATGGCAAAAGTGTGATTAGCTGTGCCGGTTTTATTATGTGAAATAGTTAAGAACGCGAAGTATTTTCTAAAATATCAGTGAGCAGCAAGTAATATGTCAATTTTCAATCAATTAAATAAAATAAGTGATTGCTAACTTGTATCTTAATGATGTATAATGAATTTAAAAGTTAAATGAATCGAAAAATTATAATTGACAGATAATCAGGTATGAGGAGAGCGATGATATGCGGGACAAGATGATTAACAAATATATTGCCAAAAATCACGCTGGAACTGTTTTTACTGATAGTGAACTGAAGGTTATCAAGGAAGGTAATATAGATGATATGGTTACAACATTTCTTGATATGAACACAGAATACTACAACAAGCAGATGCAGAGTGTACTTAAGATATTTACTCAGTTTATAGGTAATGATATGGAACTGGAAAGAATTATATATCAAAAGGAGTACGAGGGAAAGTTTGTAGGCTGCCAGCTTATGGACGGAGATATAGATGTATTTCTTGGCATAGCGGGAGATGATGACGACCTTTTATGTGTTGCATCAGTATTTTCACAGGAAGAGCTGAGTGAGTTTGATTCAGATGCTTATGATTCAATATGTGAGCTTATTAACGTGATTAATGGTGCGTATGCAACAAAGCTCAGCTATGAAGACATAGAAGTTGCATTGCATCCACCAGTATTTTATAAGGATACACAGATTAAGGCAGATAATGGAATGTATGTAGTTACATTTTCAATGAAGGGACATAGATTTAATCTGATTATGGTGGCAGATGATAAGATTAAGCTGGAAGTATAAGGTGTAAGCATATACCAGATTATAAAGTGGGAACGGAGGACGATTATGGCTAGAATATTGATAGTAGATGATTCTAAGACATCAAGGAAATTCTTAAGAAATATGCTTGAACAGGCAGGACATGAGATAGTTGCAGAAGCAGTAGATGGTGCAGAGGGTGTTGAAAAATTTAAAATATACAGACCTGATATTACAACAATGGATATTACAATGCCAAAGCTTGGTGGAATTGCTGCAGTTAAAGAGATAATAGATGACGATCCGGATGCTAAGATTATCATGGTTACAGCAGCGGGACAAAAGGCTAATATGATAGAGGCGCTTAAGATGGGTGCAGCTGATTTTATACAGAAGCCTTTTGAGATGGATGTTATCATTAATACAGTTGAAAAGGTTATGGAAGAATAATGTATAATTATAAGTTACAGATTCAATATGATGGTGGCAGATATGATGGATGGCAGCGTCTGGGTAAAGATTCATCATCCAATACGATAGAAGTTAAGATTAAAGAAATAATTAAAAAAATGACTGGCGAGGATATAGATATATATGTTGGCTGCAGGACAGAAAAGGGTGTTCATGCACTTGCGCAAACAGCTAACTTTAAGTTAAATGACAGGTATCAGGCTATTGAGATTAAGAATTATCTTAACAGATACCTTCCAAGAGATATTGCAATCAATCATGTTGAAGAAGTTGATGAAAGATTTCATAGCCAGTTGAATGCAAAGAGCAAAACGTATGTATACAAGCTTGATATGGCTAATGTAGCAGATGTGTTTACAAGAAAATATGCATATCATACATTCGATGTGCCAGATATATCAGCCATGAGAACAGCGGCACAGTATTTTATCGGAAGTCATGACTTTAAAGCATTTACAACTGCTAAAAAGAGTAAGTCAACAGTAAAAAATGTCAAGTCAGTAGATATAAATGTAGAAGGTGATAAATGTAATATTACAATAACAGCTGATGATTTTCTTCATAATATGGCAAGATATATGATAGGAATGCTTCTTGATGTTGGTAACGGATTAAAGAAGACCTCAGATATAGAAGCTGCACTTGATGGAAGGGATGTTGTTATGTCACTTCCAGCTGAGAGCTATGGACTTTTTCTTGAAAGTGTCTTATACTAAACTAAATACAGCTTTATATATTATTGTACAGAATAGTTGAAAACCTAAAACTGAGCAGTGATGTAGTAGTGTTTTATATGGAAGCTGTCGCAACGTAAGTAGTTTATATATCAATATATAATCAACTTAGTGCAACAGCTTCTTTTTTATATTTATTATATATGCATCAGGTGATATAACAACTGAAAAGCAAATAAAATCAGGAGTGGAGATTATATGAAGACTATAATAGAACTTATGACAGAACAATTCCAGAAAGCGTTTGAGGAATGTGGATATTCTAAAGATTATGCAAGGATAACAGTATCTAACAGGCCAGACTTATGTGAGTATCAGTGTAATGGTGCTATGGCAGCAGCAAAGGCATATAAAAAGGCACCTTTTATGATAGCAGATGAAGTTGTTTCCAAGCTTGCAGATAACAGACTTTTCTCATCTGTTGAAAGTGTTAAACCAGGCTTTATCAATATAAAGATTAGTCCTGAATATCTTGCTGGTTATATGAATGATATGGCAGCTTCTGATAAGTATGGTTATCAGAACAATGAACAGGTTAAGACTGTTATTGTAGATTTTGGTGGTGCTAATGCGGCTAAGCCACTTCATGTAGGTCATTTAAGATCAGCTGTCATCGGTGAAAGCGTTAAAAGAATTAACAGATTTGTTGGCAACAGGACAATAGGTGATGTGCATCTTGGTGACTGGGGACTTCAGATGGGACTTATTATAGAAGAATTAAGAGATAGAAAGCCGGAACTGCCATATTTTGATGCTTCATTTACAGGTGAATATCCTAAAGAAGCACCATTTACAATAGCAGAGCTGGAGGAGATATATCCAGCAGCAAGTGCTAAGTCCAAGGAGGATGAAGCGTTTGCTAAAAGGGCGCACGAGGCAACACTTAAGCTTCAAAATGGTGATAAGGCATGCAGAGCTATCTGGAATCATATTATGATGGTTTCAAAGAAAGATCTGAAGAAGAATTATGATAATCTTAATGTATCCTTTGATCTTTGGAAAGGCGAAAGTGATGCACAGCCATATATAGATGAAATGGTAGATAAGATGGTTGATGATGGTATAGCATATGAAAGCCAGGGGGCTACTGTTGTAGATATAGCAGAAGATACAGATACTAAAGAACTGCCTCCATGTATCGTAAGAAAGTCAGATGGTGCGGCACTTTATGCTACATCGGACCTTGCAACTATAGTAGAAAGAGAAAAACTTTATAAGCCGGACACATATATATATCTTGCAGATAAAAGACAGGAGCTTCATTTTACACAGGTATTCAGAACCGCAAAGAAAGCAGGCATCGTAAGACCTGATGTTAATATGACATTTGTCGGATTTGGAACTATGAATGGAAAGGATGGCAAGCCATTTAAGACACGTTCAGGCGGTGTTATGAGATTAGAGCATCTTATTGCTGATATTGATAATGCAGTACTTAACAAGATAAAGGAGAATCGATCAGTATCTGATGAAGAAGCAGAAGAAACATCAAAGATAGTAGGTCTTGCTGCACTTAAGTATGGAGATCTTTCTAACCAGGCATCAAAGGATTATGTTTTTGATATAGACAGATTTGCTTCTTTTGAGGGAAATACAGGTCCTTATATTCTGTATACAATCGTAAGAATAAAGTCTATACTTGCAAAATACAAGGAAAATGGTGGAAGTTCTGAAAATATTAATATACTACCTGCAAAAGAAGCTTCAGAAAAAACGCTTGCATTGTCACTTATTAAGTTTTCAGATGTGATAGAAAGTGCATACAAAGATAATGCACCACATAGAATATGTCAGTACATATATGAAGTGTCTAATGAATTCAATGGTTTCTATCATAATACGAAGATACTTGCAGAAGAGAACGAAGAACAGAAAAAGGGTTATATAGCACTTATTACACTTACAAAAAATATTCTTGAAACATGCACAGACCTTCTTGGTATCAAGTGCCCAGACCGCATGTGATACCCCAGGGTCGAAAGTGTGACCGCTGTTCGTGCTTGCACGAAAAGGCGGTAACATTTTCGACCCGCACAAACATGAGGAAGAAGCGATTTATGAAATAAATCAGCGGAATCCGAATGTTTGTAGAATTGCGGGAGCAGCGAAGCAGCGGAGCAATTCGTAGGGGTATCACAGGAAGAAGCGAAACGAAAGTGTGACCGCTGTTCGTGCTTGCACGAAAAGGCGGTAACATTTTCGACCCGCACAAACATGAGGAAGAAGCGAAACGATTTTTTTGAAGAAAATTAAATAGGAGATTATACATATGAAGTTATTATCATTTGCAATTCCATGTTATAACTCAGCAGAATATATGGAAAAATGTATTAAATCATGCCTTGCAGGAGGGGATGATATTGAGGTTATCATAGTGGATGATGGTTCTACGAAGGATAACACTTTAGAAATAGCTAAAAAGTATGAAGAACAGTATCCAGGCATCGTTAAAGCTGTTCACCAGGAGAATGGTGGACATGGACAGGCGGTTAACACAGGACTTGCCAATGCTACAGGAGTGTTCTTTAAGGTAGTTGATAGTGATGACTGGGTAGATATAAAAAGTTATAGAAAAATAATTACAAAGCTTAAGGAATTCGTAGAAAAAGATGACCTTCCTGATATGGTTATAGCTAACTATGTATATGAAAAAGTAGGCGCTAAAAGAAAAAAAGTTATTCATTATGAGAACGCACTCCCAGTTGATAAGATGTTTGGATGGGATGATATGGGGCATTTTAAAGTTGACCAGTACATACTTATGCATTCAGTTATATATAGGACACAGCTTATTAAAGATTGTGGATTAGAACTTCCAAAGCATACATTTTACGTGGATAATGTGTTTGTGTTTGAACCACTACCTTATGTTAAGAAAATGTATTACATTAATACTAATTTCTACAGATATTTCATAGGACGTGATGACCAGTCAGTTAACGAAAAGGTTATGATATCAAGAATAGACCAGCAGTTAAGAGTTACAAGAAGGCTTATAGATTCATATATTTCTGAGAAACCAGAGAATGAGAAATGTAGAAAATATATGAGAACATATTTAAGAATTATGATGGAGGTTTCATCAATATTCTTAATAATATCCGGAACAGAGGAGAATCTTAACAAAAAGAAGGAACTCTGGAGGTATGTTAAAGACACAGATAAGCAGCTCTATAAGGAACTAAGATATAGTCTTTTAGGAAGTACAGTTAATATTCCCGGACGTATAGGAAGAGGAATATCCAAGACAGGATATAAGGTTATGAATAAGCTTATAGGATTTAACTAACTGCAATGAGCATTGCTTAGTTGTTATTTATTGAAGATTTGTTTCTAAATTAATGCAGCAGATAACAGGAAATATAAGGGAAGAGAGAGTATATGATATTAGATTTATTTAAGTTAGATAATAAGGTGGCAGTTGTTACGGGTGCCAATACAGGACTTGGACAGGGAATGTGTATTGCGCTTGCACAGGCAGGAGCTAAGGTGCTTGGAGTTGCAAGACGTTCATGTGAAGAAACTAAGGCTAAAATAGAGGCAGATGGTGGTATATTTACCGAAGTGTTAGCTGATCTTTCAGACATGAATTCTATATCTAAGGTTATGACAGCTGCTATGGATGTATACGGAAGAGTTGATATACTTGTTAATAATGCAGGTCTTATCAAAAGACAGGATGCTATAGATTTCACAGAGGAAAACTGGGATTCAGTCATACAGGTAAATGAAAAGATGGTATTTTTCTTAAGTCAGGCATTTGCAAGACAGCTTATAAAACAGGGTGAAGGTGGTAAGATTATAAATGTATGCTCTATGCTTTCTTATCAGGGTGGAATAAGAGTTCCATCATATACAGCAAGCAAGAGTGCAGCTATAGGTCTTACAAGAGCGATGGCTAATGAATGGGCTAAGTATAATATCAATGTTAATGGAATAGCACCAGGTTATATGGCTACTAACAATACAGCCCAGTTAAGAGATGATGCTGACAGAAGTGAAGCTATTCTTGACAGGATACCTGCTGGAAGATGGGGAACACCAGAGGATATGGAAGGTGCTGTAGTATACCTTGCTTCTAAGGCATCAGACTATGTTAATGGTTTCACACTTGCAGTTGATGGCGGATGGCTTGCACGATAGCTAAGTGAGAGCAGAATATGGTAGTGATAATCAGACAGGGGTTATTAGGAGTATAAAAGTATGAAAATAGCATTGTGCGAAGATGATAGTGCACAGGCAGATATGTTTGTCAGGCTTCTTGATAAGACAGCAGACAAACTTGGGATAAAGGTTAAAACGGATGCATTCAATAGTGTTGCAGATATTAAGGATGAACTAGAAGGATGCTGTGATTTAAAAGAATTCAGCAGGCAATATGATGCATATTTTCTTGATATAGAGTTGGGAAATGATAATGGAATTAGTCTTGCCAGATGGATAAAGTCAGAGTATAAGAATGCAATAATAGTATTTATAACAAGTCATACGGATTATATGCAGAATGCATTTGATGTACATGCATTTAACTATATTGTTAAGCCGGCAAATGAGGAACGTCTTTGTATGATTCTTAATGACATACACAAGATATGCAGAAAAGATAGTGATATGTTTTTGTTTAATATTGGAAAAAGTATATATAGAGTAGATTATGATGATATAGTATGTATATATTCAGATATGAGACATATCAATGTAGTAACAGTTGATGGACAATATCGTACATATGGAAAGATAAAAGATATTAAAGATAAGTTTCCACAAAGTCAGTTTGGGATGGCAAGTAGTGGCTGTATTATTAATTATAGATATATATCAAGATTACAGTCAGATGTTGTATGGTATAAGATATCAAATGAAAGTGAAAATGTTCCGATGGCTATAGCAAGACGTTATAGTAAAGAATTTATAAAGAAATTTAATGATTATGTTACCGCTCACAATTGATAGGTGGGCGGTATTTTGATTGTTATTCAGAAATATAATATGTTTTTTTGTATAATTGAGATTATTTAATGATTTATGCAATAATAGTTAAAAAGTTAAAAGGCAGACAGAAGGAAAAATATATGGGAATGTATATATATTGGCTCATACTTTTTGGGATAACTGAATATATAATATATATCAGCTTTATTAGTTCAATTACAAAACAAGTTGACGATGAAGCATATATTAAGGATAAAATGTATAGTTTAAAATTAAAAGGGATTATATCATCAGATATAAAACATATAATAACAGGACTAATATTAATATCTTATAGCAGTTATACAATATATTGTATCATAATATATGATAATCTAATAACATGCTTTATATGGGCAGTTATATTGGTTATAATTAATAGGAAATATATAGCTTCAATATATGGAAGTGTAGCAGCAGTTACTATTTATCTTAATGTAATTATAAATTCAATATATATTGTAAAAGAAATCTGTATAGTTAAATCTAACAATTATCAATATTATCCGGAATCTATAATAAGTTACGTAGTTCCATTTGTTGTATTTATAAGTATAATATATATATTTTTTTTTATAAGATATAATAATTATAGAAGAATAAATATGAGTAAAATAACCAGTCTTGCAATAATAACAACATGCATAATACAAAGTATAATGCTTATACTTCTAAGGTTGCTTATATCAGACTTGTCAGGTAAAGAATATATATTATGTCTTATAATTATGTTTGCAGCATGTATTGCGAAAAATATGATATGTATATTTATGATTGAGATAAATGAGAATGTCAGATATAACTATGAAAAGGATGTTTTGAAAATTGAAATAGATACGAATAACAGGTTGTGTGAGAATATTAAAGAAGCACAGGAAGAACTTAAGGATATACGTCATGATTTGAAAAACAGACTCAATACATTAAGCTATGCAATACAGTTAAAAGATTATAGTGAGGCAGAAAAAGAGTTGGGGAATATATTGGATAACATTAATATTGTTGGAAAGCCAAAGTACTGTGCTAATCTTAGGATTAACAGCATATTAGAGTATAAGCTTGGAAATATATCTAAAAATGTTAATGTTATGTCAAGGATTAATATTCCAGACGACATTGAAGTAGATTATGCCGATTTAAATGTACTTATAGGTAATCTCATTGATAATAGCATACAAGCTGTAATGAGGGCTATTCAATATGATAAACCAGCTTATATAGATATTGAATTGATATATTATGCAGGAAACATAGTATTCAGAATAAAAAATAGTTACATAGAAGTAACTGAAAAAAAAGATGAGGAGTATTATAAATATCATGGCAGGGGAATCAGAAGTGTTAAGAAAATATTGAAAAAACTTAATGGAACATATGATGTAAATAAGACAGATTGTGAATATGAGACGTGCATATCGTTTAACATTAGAGATAGCAAAATATAATTTTAAATGCCAGCATTATTGTTATTATAATGGTGCAAGTACATCTGCAATATAAGAGAGCATAACCAAATATTACAAAGAAGTATACCAAATATTACAATTTGAAATAAGAAGATATTTTTTGTGGTAGTATATGTATAAAGGAACTGGTTCTTTATGTGTAGCAAATAAATATGATTAAAAGATAGTTTTGTCGGAAAGGAAGAGCATTATGCATAGAAAAAGTGTATTTGGAAAGATTATAGTAGGTGTTTTTGTTGGTATGTTTTTATTTGCAGAAGTTAAAATGATTAAAACATATGCAGTAAATAATGATGATTACCCATATGAATTTAATTTTGAAGGGAATAATACAGAGGAAACAGCTAGAAAACATAAGGATGATGAATCAGCAGCTTGGATGAGTTGCACTTATTTTGATGGTTATGAAGATGATGGTTATGATGCATATATATATGGGTATGTAGATTATTATTCTGATGATGGAGAGTGTTATAGTGGTAGACATAGATTTTATAAAGAAACGACTAAATATATGAAAAACTGGGTAAAAGAGAGTGAAAAAAATTATGCTACTATTAAAGCAACACCATGTGGACGTGATGCAGTTAGTTATGGTGGATTTTGGTGTCCAGACAATGCAAGTGGACATTAGGAGACAAGTATGATTAGAAACTATATAATAAGTACAGTATTGGTTATATGTGTATTCATGTTATCAGGTTGCAGACTAGCTAATATGGACGATGTTAATGCCATGTCATCAAATAATGCTATAGAAACAACCAAACAGGTTCAGTCTGAAAAAAATACAGATAAATGGAGTGAGTATATTAAATATTCTGAAATACCTTCGGACGTAGAAATGCCGCAATTGTCAGATATGGATGAAGAAATAGAAGTTAAAACAGGTGGTTCAAATATAATAAAGTGTAATATAGAGGATGCATATATAACAGAAAACTTTAAGGATATTTTGACTTTTATCAATGGTAATGACTATGAAAATATATATAATTTTTTTACAACTAAAAAGAAGGATGAATATATAGACGATAAAGCTAATCTATGCAAAAGTCCGATGGGAATTGACAGACAGTTGATTATATTTAAGTTAAAAGTAACAAATGATTCAGATATAGAACAGCAGCTGGCATCATCTACATTCAGTTTTTATAGTATAAGATATAATCAGGGCGGTAATATGGAATATGCATTGATACCAAGTGAAAGCAGAAGTTGCTATTTTGATGAACCAGATGGCTGGGTTGAGCATAAGTTTAATAAAGTTACACTTAATCCCAAAGAAAGCAGAGAACTTATAATGTTTTGTTTTGCTGATAAATATGTTGTTACACGTTATTTGTCACATAATAATGCACAGCATAAAACAGTATATGATAAAGTTGAAACAGATGGTTTATTACTGAATAATATATATATAGGAACTAATTATGCATCTAATATCAAGACAGGAAAACCTGAAATCTGGATGAATGATAAAATATTCAGAATTAGTTTTAAATAACAGATAAGCTTAATTAAATAAAGCTAGGGAATTATATTGTAAATATTATGGTCTTATACATAAATAACTTGTGTAGTGGCTAAATATAGGGGGCGGGTTGCGTGAAGGAAATGATAAAGATAGAGTTAGAGCGTTCTCTTAGGAGCGTGGCATTTAGGGTGTCGCTTATTATAGGAATGTTAATAGTTACAATACAGTTTATTAGTGTTGGATTGCATAATGCATTGAATCCGTTGGAGTTTTTCAGCTATGGAGGATTGCAACAGCCATACAATGTGTTTTATACATGGATAGGTGGCAGCTTTAATATATATTATACTGTATATATAAGAATACTTCCGATAATAGTTGTTATTCCTTATGCGGCTACATATTATACAGACAGACGACAAGGAATTATAAGAAATTATTATTCAAGAACAAATAAACTTAATTATCTTGTTGCTAAATTAATAGCGGTGTTTACTACAGGCGGAATAGCTGCCACAGCTCCATTGATTATTAATCTATTATCTACAGCTATGGTGCTTCCATCTATGCTTTGGAATGATGGTACTACGGATTGTATGGCAAACTCCATGTGGTCATGTGTTTTTTATACACATCCATATATATATTATATATTATATTTTATATTACAATTCATATGTGCTGGTTTGTTGGCGACAGTGTCATTGATGATTTCTTTATGGGTCAATAATACATTTATAGTATTATTATTTCCAGTAGTCTTGTGTGAATTCCTTAATGCAGCTTCAAGCTGGATTCCGAATATGAAGGCAAGAGGAATAGCACCATACAGGTTATTTAGTATAAGTCAGCTTTCACCGAATTATTGGGAATGTTATGTTGTATTTATTATAGTATTGATTGTCCTTGATATTATTATATATATATGGAGGGGAATTAGAAATGATACATTTTGACGTAAAAAAGAAAAAAATAAGTATATTTTTGTGTTTACTGTCTATTTTGTTAATAGTTTTTATATTGTCATATAGAAACGCCAACACAAGATTACCGGATTCTGTTAAAGAATATTATGAACCTGGGGATGTTGTAGAAGACAAGGGATTAGAAATATGTGCCAGCAATCTTTATTATGGAAATATAAAAGATATAGTGAATGAAAAAGGACTGCCTAAGGATATTATATCAGGAAAAAAAGATGCATTGGTACTTATTTTGAGTATTACTAATAAAAGTGAAAAAGAAGTTAAACTGCTGGCGGATTTTATTCCTAATGTAGCAATGGTAGGTTACCCTATAGGATATTATAATCAGGGTTATATATATGCATTAGATGAATCAGAAGACCTTAATATGCAGTCAGGAGAAACAAGGAAGGTTGCAATAACGTTTGCAGTAGGCAATGGATTAGTGAGGCAGGAAAGAAGAAAACAATTTATAAAATCAGACTTTTATTTTGATATGTCAGTATATCCCATACACAAGTCAATTGTATTTCATGGAGTTGAAAAGGTATGAGAAAATTGAAGGAATTGATAAGCATAAATGATAGGGGAATGTCCATTGTAATGATTGTTGCTATAACTATATTACTACCTAACACAGTACTAAAAGGGTTGGGGATTCCGCCTGGTGCAAAAGCGTGTCTGTATGATGTTTATATAGGGATTGGTATATATTATGTAAGCAGACTGCTCATAATATGTGCATTGTTTTATATATTGTATGCACAAAGATATAATTTTTCCGTAATGATGATTACAAGGCATAAGCATATATATAATATATGGAAAAGATGTGTAAAGGATCTTGCGATACTTAGTGTGGCCATCTCTGTATACATATATATAGCAACAACCATAGCAGGTATATGTATAAAACGAAAGATATGTAATTGGGAAGATGAAACAAGTATGTGTTATAGTGTCATACATATGCCATGTGAGTTGACTCCTTCGTTTTTGCTTATAAGTATAGTTTTTATATTGCAGACGTTTACAGTTATATTTGTCATGGGGCTGATTATGCTTGCGGTATGGTGGATAACAGACAAGAAATGGGCAGGTTATCTAGCAACCATAGTTATAATGAGTGTTGAATATTATGATTCTAATGGTGTTATAAGTACCGGATTGTTATGGAGAAAGTATGTAATGAATTATTCTGTATATAAAAAAGGGATATTATGGGGAAAAAATATTCTTATGCCAATAGCTGTGTGTATAGTTGTGTTGATTATTACAAGTTTTGCAGTCAGATTTAAGAAGAAAGAATTCATAAATAACAGGTAGAAAGTTACCTATATCATGATGAAGCCATAGTTAATATGCTAACTTACACTTATTAAGATTCACATGTTCTTTGATAAACTATCCAGTAATTGCTTTAATATCTTCTGGCATATCTTTTGTGTTAAGCATAACAATTCTCTTTTTTAGCAAAATAGTTTACAAAGTTCAGAAAAATAGTTTATAAAGTATTGTTAAAAGATTACAAAAATGGTAATATATCAATGTTAGAAACATATTAGGTGGGGCGTTCCCCACAAGAACCAATAGGGAGGTTTATAAGTTTATGAGAAAGACAGTTAAAAAACTTACTGCTGTAGGTTTAACACTTACTTCAGTAATGGGTCTTGTAGCATGTGGAAACAACAATGCTTCAACAGAAAGCAAATCAACAGTAGATTGGGCAAGCGTAGAAAAGCCAGAAGCTTTCACTGTTATGGTTGATGGTACAGTTCCTCAGATGGAAGAATGGGGTGACAAGTTTGATGAACAGCTCAAGGAATTAACAGGCCTTGACTTCACAGTAGTTCGTCCAGATCACAGCTCATACTATGATGCAGTAGCAAACTCAATGCTTGATGCAAACTCTATGCCAGATGTTCTTATTCTTTCATCGGACTACTTAGCACTTTATGCTAGGCAGGGTCTTCTCTGGGATATGACAGATGCTTGGAACAATTCAGCAACAAAGGCCTCAGGAAGACTTGTTGCAGATGCAGAAAAGATTATGGAGGCTAACTATGTTAAAGGCGTTGATGGGGAGAAAGCTCTTTACGGTTTCGTACCTGCGCGTGGTAACGGATGCTGTACATATGTAAAGGAAGCCTGGGCAACAGCTGCTGGTTATACAAAGGCAGATCTTCAGAAGCAGATGACATATGATGAATACTATAAGATGCTTAAGAAGATGAAAGAAGCTAAGGGCGTTGATTATGTAATTTCAGCTCCTGGTTTCTATTCAAAGGAAGTACCTTATACAAACTATCTTCCTGAATTCTATCAGAATGCACAGTTTACATTCTACTATGACAAGGCTCAGGGCAAGTATGTAGATGGTTTCTCAGAACAGGAAATGAAGGATGCTCTTCAGAGAATCCAGAACGCTGTTAAGGATGGACTTATTAATAAGGAATCAAGTACAAAGACAACATTTACATCACGTAACGACTTCAAGTCATCAGATATTAAGACAGAATCAGGTGTATTTACATACTGGGCTGGAACATGGATTGATAAGTTAAAGGACGAAATAACTTCATCTGGTCTTGATGGCTCACTCGTTGCTCTCCTTCCAATTAAGGAGCTTGGTAAGTATGCAGAAAGACTTTCACCATCATGGTGTATTACATCTCATGCAGGTGAAACAGGAAAGGCAGAAGGAATCTTTAAGTACTTCATTGATAAGATGTTAGATGGTGGCGATATCCAGACACTTTGGGAATATGGTCCTAAAGGATATTACTACAACGTAAAGGATGATGGTTCATTCGAATTCCTTCCTACTAAGTCTAACCCTAAGTCAAAGTACTCTAAGGCTCATCTTGACTGCAACCTTGTTCTTGCAGGATTCTCTAACGGAAAGGATCCAGGAAAGGCAGAACAGCCAGATAAGGTTACAGAGTGTGCAGAAATGTTCTTCAAGAACTCTCAGTTAATTGATCCTCCTGCTATGACAGAAGAAGTTGGTAAGCTTATCGGTGATATCAATACAGAGAGATATACAGTAGTTGATAAGGTAGCCAGAGGCGAATGGACTGTTGATGAAGCTATGAAACAGTATACAAATACAGTTGGTTCTAAGGTTGATGCAGCACTTAAGTCATTAAATGCACAGCCCGATGCTAAATAATTAGTGATTTGAGCTGCTTAATATGTATTATTAGTGATACCTGTTATCACATATGGTCGTGCCAGAAGACCCGGTCTTCTGGCACGATATTTTACTATTATCGGCATGGTAATCATGTTGTTAGGTGGATTGATTTTATTTGTTCAGTGAGGGAAAGATTGATAGTGTAGGTGAAAACATAATATTGCAGGATTCATGATGAAGCCATAGTTAATATGCTAACTTACACTTATTAAGATCTACATGTTCTTTGATAAACTGTCCAGTAATTGCTTTAATATCTTCTGGCATATCCTTTGTGTTAAGCATAACAATCATCTTTTTTCCAGCAAATAACATATAATAGCCATACAGGAAGTAAACTGTTGTGAACTGTTCCCATTCATATGTGTATACAAGATTATGATCGGGAATATCAGCTAATATAGCAGAGTCCATAAGGGTAATGGTGCATGGTGCATCTTCAGATGAATCTCTGTGTTTTAAGTGGTAGTTTACGCTGTTCTTAAACTGGAATGCAAATATATATATAGGATAAAACCAGCATATCGCATATATAATCAGTAAAAATGAATTGTACTTACCAAGTATCAGCATAACAAGTGATATGGCAGCTGGTATCCACGTAAGTATAAGCTCTATGGGATTTCTTAAGAAACGATTCCAGAATACAATCTTTTTATAGTCGTTTCCGGAAGCTTTAAGTGTGGTATTGTACTTATAAATATTATTCATATAATCCTAATGTTCTCCTGTTTGTGTTATCATATGCATTTATTATAAAGAATAAAACACATGTTTCGTATAATCATATCATATAAGGATGTATAAAACAATAAATCAAAAATTAAAAAAATAAAATCCAGCTAACGTAAAAATTAACTAAATAATCTCTCTTAAAATCTCTCTTAAAATGTCAGAAAACAGTTCCCAAATAAGTATAAATATTATATAATTATTGTATGTAAAACAATCCAGGAGGCAAGTTTTGGGTAATTGTAGTGATAAGTATGAAGTGTTATCTTCGGTGATAGAAAGCCTGGAGTCAAAAGATACATTTCAGAATATAGTTGAGGTTATATTACAAAAAGCTAATGCGTATATTCAGGCAGAGTATATGGCAGTGATACAGGAGAATTCAGATAAGGATATACTTGATTATATTGCAACGGTGGGAAAAACCTGTGCGCTTATAGAGCGTGTTGAGAATGGGGAATATTCGCTCAAAGAGTTGGAAAAAAGTGCTGGTAAAGGTACATACCCTGATGCAGGGGGACGTATTATCCCGATTAAGATTAATGGGATTAAGGCTATGTATGTTGTTATAAGTGGCATAAAAGACAAAGCTATGGAAGAAATTGATGGATTTATACATAGTATAGTATCAGTTATACAGAACACAGCACAGATGAGAGTTACGAATAATTCGCTGTTATCTTCGTATGAGGTTCTTAAGGATATTCTTAACAATATAGGTTCAGGTATTATAGTATGTGACAGAAATTCAGCTGCTATCCTGTTTTCTAACAAGGTTGCAGCAGAGTCAAAAGAGATTCAGAATGCGATTAAAGAGTGCATGCAGGAGCTTATGTCATCAGAAGAGTACAAGTCTTATCTTGACAGAAAGAAAGCTTATGATGAGGATGATGGTACAGATTATGTTAAGCCATATATCCGTCCTATTGAGAAATATAGTGCGGAATCAGGTTTGTGGTTTGAAATAAGATTTACTAATCTTGTGTGGATAGATGGAAGTGAAGTTATAGTATGCACTGCATCGGATATAACACAAAAAAAGAAGAGCCAGCAAAAGATAGAGTTTCAGGCTCATAACGATTTTCTCACGGGACTTTATAATCGTATGAAGTGTGAGTCTGATCTTAAAAAAATCATCAAGCAGTCTGTTAAAGATGGTGTGAAGGGCGCACTTATGTTTATAGATCTTGATGATTTCAAGCATATTAATGATGGACTTGGACATCAGTACGGGGATGTTCTTCTGCAGCAGATAGCAGCAGGGCTTCAGAGTATAGTTGGACTTCGTGGTAAATGTTACCGTATGGGAGGAGATGAGTTCGTTGCCATAGTTATGCCTGATATGTTCAGTGAGCTTGAGCGTATAGCAAACAAGGTAAAGGATATGTTTAATAAGCCATGGTATCTTATGGAAACAGAATATTTCTGTACTATGAGTATGGGTATTGCAGTATTCCCGGATGACAGCAAAGATGTGCATGAGATTATAAGACTTGCTGATATAGCAATGTATGAGTCCAAGAAAAATGGAAAGAATGGTTATACATTTTACGACAGCTGTAGTAAGCTGAACACAGCAAGAAGACTTGATATAGAGAATAGCATGAGACAGGCTGTAACTTCAGGAATAGAAGAATTTGTGGTATTCTATCAGCCAGTAGTTGATGTAAGAACAGGTGAATGTTCATCATGTGAGGCACTTGTAAGATGGGACAGTAAGGCATTGGGTTTTATGGGACCTGGTGATTTTATACCACTTGCGGAGTATCTTGGACTTATAACGTCAATAGGTGATTATGTACTCGAAGAAGCCTGCAGGCAGTGCAGATACTGGAATGAGCATGGCATACCTGATTTCCATATCAATGTTAATCTTTCGGTAGTGCAGCTGCTCCAGAAGGATGTTGCTGAAACTGTGGCGCGTATATTAAAGAAGACAGGGGTGAATCCAAAGAATATAGTTCTTGAGATAACAGAAAGCTTTGCTATCAATGATATGGACAGGGTTCTTGATATAATAAAAGGAATCAAGAAACTAGGACCAAGAATTGCGCTTGATGACTTTGGAACGGGCTATTCATCACTGAATTATATAAAACAGCTTCCGCTTGATATTATAAAGGTGGATAAGACATTTATAGATGATATAGTGGAGGACGAATATGCGCAGGCATTTATAAAACTCATAGTTGAACTTTCAGATACGATTGATACAGATATTATTGTAGAAGGAGTTGAGAATGAAGCACAGCTTAACATACTAAAGGAACTGGGAGTAGACTATATTCAAGGCTTTTATTATGGAAAGCCAGTTCCGGCATATGAATTTGAAAAACTAAACTTTAGGGGGAGAATTGATTATGAAAATGCTGATAAAGAATGGTAGAATTATTGATCCTGCAAGTAATACAGACGAAGTTAAAGATCTTCTTGTAACAGATGGTATAATTGAAAAGGTTGCTAAAGATATTGATGATGCAGCAGATAGCATAATAGATGCTAAAGGATGTTTTGTAATGCCAGGTCTTATAGACATTCATGTACATTTCAGGGAACCAGGCTTTGAACATAAGGAAACTATAAGAACAGGTGCAAGAGCAGCAGCAAGAGGTGGTTTTACAACTGTATGCCCTATGCCAAACACTAAGCCGGTTATAGATAGTGTAGAGATGGTAGAGTATATCAGGAATAAGGCAGAAGAGGTTACTGATATCAATATCCTTCCTATAGCATCCATAACAGCAGGTCAGGATGGAGAGTATCTGACAGATTTTGAGAATCTTAAAGAGGCAGGTGCGGTAGCTGTAAGTGAGGATGGAAGATCGGTTATGAATGCAAGAGTAGCAAGACAGGCTATGAGACTTGCAGCAGAAGTTGATATTCCAGTGTTTGCACATTGTGAGGATAAGAATCTTGCAGCACGTGGTGTCATGAATGCTGGTAATCATGCAAGAGAATTAGGTTTCTATGGAATCATGAATGCAGTTGAGGATATAATTGTTGCAAGAGATATACTTCTTGCAAAAAACACAGGTGCCAAGCTTCACCTATGCCATTGTTCTACAGAGGATAGTGTCCGCATGATAGCTGATGCCAAAAAGGAAGGCATGGATATAACAGCTGAGGTTACGCCACACCATTTTACACTTACAGAAGATGCTATAACAGAGGATGATGCTAACTATAAGATGAATCCGCCACTTCGTACAAGAAAAGATGTTGATAAGCTTATAGAAGGACTTAAGAGCGGAGTTATAGATTGCATAGCAACAGATCATGCACCTCATCATAAGACAGAGAAGGAGAGAGGCTTTGTAGATGCACCTTTTGGCATAACAGGACTTGAAACATCGGTAGCACTTACTATAACAGAACTTGTGAAGAAGGGCGTGCTTACGCCGCTTCAGATGGCAGAGAGGATGAGTTACACGCCGGCTAAGATTATAGGAATAGACAAAGGCACACTTCTCCCAGGAAAAGCTGCAGATATTACCATAATAGACCCGGATAAGGAGTATGTTATAGACAGCAATACATTTGCATCTAAAGGACATAATACCCCTTTTGATGGAAAGAAGGTATCAGGGCAGGTAAGATATACTATAGTTTCAGGAAAGGTTGTATATTCTAATAACAATGGAACAGAAGTTATTATTGATAAAGATGTTCCAAAGTTGTAGAATAATGTGAGCGTACAGCTAAGAAGCATTTTAAAAACTAAAAATAAATAAAAAGGAGATTGTTATCACATGATAAACAAGTTAGTAGATAAGATTGTAAAAACTAATGCACCAGTAGTTGTTGGACTTGATCCTATGATGAAGTTTATTCCTGAGCATGTTCAGGCAGCAGCATTTGAGCAGTATGGAGAAACTTTAGAGGGAGCAGCAGAGGCTATATGGCAGTTTAATAAGTCTATCATTGATAATATATATGATATAGTTCCAGCAGTTAAGCCACAGATTGCCATGTATGAACAGTTTGGCATAGAAGGTCTTAAGGTGTTTAAGAAGACAGTTGATTATTGCCACGAAAAGGATATGGTTGTAATAGGTGATGTTAAGAGAGGCGATATTGGCTCAACCTCAGAAGCATATGCTGTAGCACACCTTGGAAAGGTTAAGGTAGGCTCTAAGCTTTTAACTCCTTTCGATGAAGATTTCGCAACAGTTAATCCATATCTTGGTTCAGATGGTATTAATCCATTCATAAAGATATGTCAGGAAGAGAATAAGGGTATATTTATACTTGTTAAGACTTCTAACCCATCAAGTGGAGAGTTTCAGGATCAGCTTATTGACGGCAAGCCACTTTATGAGCATGTTGGTGCAAAGGTTGATGAATGGGGAAGCCAGTGTATGGGTGATACATACAGCAATGTAGGAGCAGTTGTAGGTGCTACATATCCAGAGATGGGCAAGACATTAAGAAAGGTTATGCCTAAGGCATATATCCTTGTTCCGGGATATGGTGCACAGGGAGGAAAGGCTGAAGATCTTGCAGCATTCTTTAATCCAGATGGACTTGGTGCTATCGTAAACAGTTCAAGAGGTATTATAGCAGCTTATAAGAAGGACGAATATGCAAAGTTTGGTGATAAGAACTTTGGTGAAGCCTCAAGACAGGCAGCACTTGATATGATAGCAGATATTAATGGAGCACTTGGAAAGTAATATTAAAAACGATAGTTTCGCTGTGAGCATATTATACATGCTGATGGTTCAGAGTTATATTTAACGCAGAAGAAAGCGGCAGTATCAGTTGTAATTGCTGGTAAAGCCGCTTTTTTGGAAGTGTTTAAAGATGATAAAGAAATAAAAGATATGCTGATATCAATATATTCAGGAACGAGAAGAGAGTATATAAGTGATTAAAGCTCATAGATACATTACGTTAATATATCTATAAGCGGAAAGGAAGTTCAAACAATGATACTAATAAAAAATGGCTACGTAATAGATCCGGAAAGTGGATTCGAGGACTATGCAGATATCATTATAGAAGCTGGAATAATAAAGAAAATAGGCTGTGTTGATGAAGAATCAGAAGCACTTGATGGGGAAAATGCCTTTGATAATTATGAGCAGGTTATTGATGCAAAGGGTATGATAGTTGCTCCGGGACTGATTGATACACACGTACATTTCAGGGATCCAGGCTTTACATATAAAGAGGATATTGAAACAGGAGCTAAGGCAGCGGCAGCAGGCGGTTTTACAACGGTTATGTGTATGGCTAATACGAAGCCTGTGATAGACAATGTTGAAACACTTAAGTATGTTCTGGATAAGGGAAAAACTACACCTATAAATGTATATTCAGCAGCAGCGGTATCCAAAGGATTTAAGGGCGAAGAGCTCACAGACTTTAAGAGTCTTAAAGAGGCAGGAGCATATGTATTCACAGATGATGGAATACCACTTAAGGATGAGCTGTTAGTAAAGAAAGCCATGGAAGAGGCAAAGAAGCTTGATATGCCACTCAGCTTTCATGAGGAGAATCCAGCATTTATAGAACAACAGGGAATCAACAAGGGAGTGGTATCTGACAAGTTAGGCTTAGGAGGTGCACCGGCACTTTCAGAATATATTATGGTTGCCAGAGATTGCATGCTTGCACTTGAAACAGGCGCTACCATATGTATACAGCATATAAGCTCAGAAGTATCAGTTGAACTTGTGCGTACAGCTAAGAGGTTAGGTGCAGATGTACATGCAGAGGCTACACCTCAGCATTTTTCATTAACAGAGGATGTAGTGCTTGAAAAGGGAACACTTGCAAGGGTGAATCCACCTATAAGGACAGAAAAGGACAGACAGGCTATAATAGCTGCGTTAGCAGATGGAACGATAGACATAATAGCAACAGACCATGCACCACACAGCCGTGAGGAAAAGGATAAGGAGTTTAAGGCAGCACCTAGTGGAATGATAGGTCTTGAGACATCCCTGGCACTAGGTGTAACTAAGCTTGTAAAGACAGGAAGGCTCACAATGAAGGAGCTTCTTTCCAAAATGACAATCAACCCTGCAAAGCTTTATAAGATGGATAAAGGATATATCAAGGAAGGCACAGCAGCAGATATAGTTATCTATGCACCTGATGAAAAGTGGATTGTAGGAGAAAGCTTTGCATCTAAAGCCTCCAATACACCTTTTATAGGTCAGGAGCTTTATGGTAAAATAAAGTACACAATATGTAATGGAAATGTGGTATATTGCGATTGCTGATAAAAGCATGGATATTGATAAGTGCCTGCGCGCACCCGGCACACAACCAATATACGAAAAGCGTGCGCAGAAATGAGGATTAATATGTCATACAGAGAAAATGCTGCCATAATCAGTACAGCCTGTCTTGCAGACGGTGTATATGAAATGTGGCTTAAAACGGAGAAAATAGCAAAGGAAGCAAGACCAGGCCAGTTTATATCAGTATATTCAAACGATGGTTCAAGACTTCTGCCAAGACCAATAAGTATATGCAGGATAGATGATGATAAGCTAAGAATAGTATATCGTATAGCCGGAAAGGGAACAAAGGAGTTCTCACAGATGAGTAAAGGCCAGACTCTTGATATCCAGGGACCACTTGGTAATGGATATGATATAAAAGCAATATTTGAAGAGGCAGAGAATGTCAGTGTACACGAATGCAAGGATGGAGTATGCACATTTAAGAAAGAATACAGACCAGTTAAGAAGGCAATTCTGTTTGGCGGCGGCATAGGTATTCCACCAATGCTTGAGCTTGCAAAGCAGCTTGAATGCGATACAGAGGCTGTATTGGGTTACAGGGATGGACAGCTTTTCTTAAAGTCAGAGTTTGATGAATATTCACACGTAACAGTTGCAACAGAGGATGGAAGTGTAGGAACAAAGGGTAATGTTCTTGATGCGGTAAGACAGAATAATGTTACCGGAGATATAATATTTGCATGTGGTCCAACACCTATGCTTCGTGCTATTAAAGAGTATGCTTTAAGCAATAACATCCCTTGCTATGTATCACTTGAAGAAAAGATGGCGTGTGGAATAGGTGCGTGTCTTGCGTGTGTATGCAAGTCAACAGAAAAGGATGAGCATTCACAGGTTAATAATAAGAGAGTATGTAAAGAAGGACCAGTATTTAATGTTAAGGAGGTAGAATTATAATGGCGGCTAAAGTTAATCAGCTTAATCCTGCTGATGTTAATATGAAGGTGAATATTGCAGGCGTAGAATTCAACAATCCTGTAACAGTAGCCTCAGGAACATTTGGCTCAGGTATGGAATATTGTGAATATGTGGATTTAAACAGACTTGGAGCTGTTACAACCAAGGGCGTAGCCAATGTGCCATGGCCAGGTAATCCTACACCAAGAATTGCAGAGACATATGGTGGCATGATAAATGCTATCGGACTTCAGAATCCGGGACTTGATACATTTGTTAAAAGAGATATACCATTTCTTAAGCAGTATGATACACGTATAATTGTAAATGTTTGTGGAAAAACAGAAGAGGATTATGTCGATGCTGTTGAAAAGTTAGGTGAGCAGCCAGTAGATATGTTAGAAATCAATATATCATGCCCTAATGTCAAGGAGGGCGGCATAGCCTTTGGACAGGTTCCTGCTATGGCAGAGCGTATAACAAAGGCAGTAAAGAAGGTTGCAAAGCAGCCGGTTATTATGAAATTAAGTCCTAACGTTACAGATATTACAGAAATGGCAAAGGCAGTAGAAGCTGGTGGAGCTGATGCTGTGTCACTTATTAATACTATAACAGGTATGAAGATAGATATTAACAGAAGAACATTTGCGGTAGCAAACAAGACAGGAGGACTTTCAGGTCCAGCTATCAAGCCGGTTGCAGAAAGAATGGTATATCAGACAGCTAATGCAGTAAAGCTTCCAATCATAGGCATGGGTGGAATCGCCAGCGCAGAGGATGCACTCGAATTCCTTATGGCTGGTGCAACTATGGTTTCAGTTGGTACAGCTAACTTTAATGATCCTATGACTACTATAAAGGTTATTGATGGAATAAAAGATTACTGTGCACGCAATGGAATTGCAGATGTTAAAGAGCTGATAGGCTGTGTCAGATGATATTATAGCTAAAAGCTATAACATATAATAAATATTAGGAATAATATTTACTATTGACCTACTAGGTTAAAGTGTGTATTATAATGTCAACGACGAAATAACATATCACAATGATATGTAAATAATAACTGACAACTAATATTTATTATATGGAGGATATCATTATGGCAAAAAAACATTACGAAGACAGAAATCTTAAGTTTGAAACATTACAGTTACATGTAGGACAGGAACAGCCGGATCCAGTTACAGATGCAAGAGCAGTTCCAATCTATCTTACATCATCATATGTATTCCATAACAGCCAGCATGCAGCAGACAGATTCGGCCTTAAGGATGCAGGTAACATCTATGGACGTCTTACTAATCCAACAGAGGACGTATTTGAAAAGAGAATCGCAGCACTTGAGGGTGGTGTGGCAGCACTTGCAGTTGGTTCAGGAGCAGCAGCACTTGCATATGCTTTCCAGGCACTTGCACATGCAGGCGACCACATTGTAGCAGCTAAGAATATTTATGGTGGAACATACAACCTTTTAGCACATACACTTCCAGATTATGGAATTGAAGCTACATTCGTAGATCCATTTGATTATGATGCTATTGAAGCAGCTATCAGACCTAACACAAAGGCAGTACAGATTGAAACACTTGGCAATCCTAACTCAGAGGTAGTTGATATCGAAAGAATAGCTAAGATTGCACATGCACATAATATTCCACTTGTTGTTGACAATACATTTGCAACACCTTATCTTGTAAGACCTATCGAATATGGTGCTGATATCGTAGTTCATTCAGCAACTAAGTTTATCGGCGGACATGGTACAACACTTGGTGGTGTAATCGTGGATAGTGGTAAGTTTGACTGGGTTGCAGCAGCGGATAAGTTCCCATGGTTAGTAGAACCAAATGTATCATATCATGGTGTAAGCTTTGCAAAGGATACAGCTCCAGCAGCATTTGTTACATATATCAGAGCTATCCTTCTTCGTGATACAGGTGCTACTATTTCACCTGTACATTCATTCATCTTCCTTCAGGGACTTGAAACATTATCACTTCGTGTAGAAAGACACGTTGAGAATGCATTAAAGGTAGTTCAGTACTTAAAAGACCAGCCATTAGTAGAAAAGGTTAATCATCCATCTATCTCGACTAATGCTGAGCAGCAGGAGCTTTACAAGAAGTACTTCCCTAATGGTGGCGGTTCTATCTTTACATTTGAAATCAAGGGTGGAGCAGCAGAAGCACAGAAGTTCATTGATAATCTTGAATTATTCTCACTTCTTGCAAATGTAGCCGATGTTAAGTCACTTGCGATACATCCAGCAAGCACAACACATTCAGAGTGCAACGAAGCAGAGCTTCTTGACCAGGGAATCAAGCCTAACACAATCAGACTTTCAATCGGTACAGAGAATATCGATGATATCATTGAGGATCTTGATGAAGCATTTAAGGCTATCCAGGAATAATTATCAGCATTGCCATCAATAGTCCATCCTGATGAATGAAATAATATTATAAAGCTTTATTTTAAAAGTTTATTTTAATGAGTTATTTAAGGAGTTAATGTAGAAAATTTATCCATTAACTCCTTTTTTGTGATATAATGTAGAAAATATAATTAAATCCAATATGAAGGGAGATTTTACAATGATTTACGCATCACTTAATGCAAAAGAAGGAAATTATCAGTATCCAGCAGCGATAAAGACAGCACTTGACTTTCTTGCAAAGCCAGAAACAGCAGAGCTTCCAGTAGGAAGATACGAGCTTGATGGAGATAACATTTTCGTACTTATCCAGGATCAGACAACAGCTCCAGTAGAGAATAAGAGAGCAGAAAGCCATAGAAATTATATTGATATCCAGTATCTTTTCACAGGAAAGGAAGTACAGGGCTATGCACCACTTCTTCCAGGTGTAACAGGTGAAGAACCAGCAGGTAAGGATAATATTTTCTACGCAGATGTAGAGAACGAGCAGTTCGTAACATTACATCCAGGTGAATTCACAGTATACTTTACTAATGATATTCATCGTCCTAACTGCACAATGGATGAACCAGTTAACATTCATAAGGCAGTTGTAAAGATTAAGGAAAGCCTTATAAAGTAATCAGTTTAAGAATGGTTTATTAGAAACTATTAAAAAGTAAATCAACTTAGTGGATGACAGAAATAGTTTTTGTCATCCACTAATTTTTATTAATCTTTATACTCAATGCCAAAATAATCAAGATAAGTCTTAAATCTATCCTGAGCGGTAAGACAGGTATCAACTAAATATCCCTGTTCGTTTTTCCATTCCTTTAATCCACGGTAATAAAATTCCTTTAAATCATCTTCTATAATAAATGGAGTTATGCCATTGCGAAGGCATTCCTTAAACATAATTAATCTGCCAACACGACCATTGCCATCTTGAAATGGGTGTATTTTTTCGAATTCATAATGAAATTCGATTATTTCTTTAAGAGATTTTTGCTTTATATTATTATAACTTTTAAGTAAAGCCTTTAATTCTTTGCATACATTTTCAGGCTTTGTAGTTGGCATGCCACCGACTTCATTTTCAATCCTTTTGTAATCACCGACAGCAAACCAGGATTTCCTGCTATCAGAAGTACCTGACTTTAATATCAGATGAAGCTGCTTGATAAGAGATTCACTTAGAGGATAGTTGGCTAAATCAATGATTAAGTCAATACACTTAAAATGATTAGCGGTTTCAACTATATCGTCAACATTGACGGTTTCATTTTGTATGTTTATTGTATTAGTTTCAAAAATATATCTTGTCTGGTCATGTGAAAGCCGGCTGCCTTCGATGTGATTGGAGTTATAAGTTAAATCAATTTGAATTTTATGGTATATTCCACCGGAAATTCCGGATTCTTTTTCAATAGTAAGACGGGTAAGTAAATCTCTGGGTATCATTGCGTTTCTTTTCTTTCTGACTGGTTTAACTGCATTATTGGGTATTTTCCATGATTTGCCGTCAATAATAGCGCCGGGTATCTTTCCATGTGAACAATAATTTCGTACACTTCTTTCGGAAATTTTCCATTTCTCTGCAGTTTCTTTGACATTTAGATACATTGTATTCACCTCCATCATAATTATTAACAGGAATTATTATATCATTACCGGCAAAATATCTCAACTTTTCATGCCATGAATATGCGGGATATTTTGCCGATAAAAATTATAATTGCCGATAAATTAATATTTTATTCAAGTGAAGTCTGCTGATAAATGGGTTGATAAATGTAATCAAACAAATGTTAGATTACAATAAATAATGTTATACTTGACAAACAATATATACGCGTGATATACAATAATAAACTCTTTGCACTGCATATAAATCTACAGTACAAACTGAGCAGACCGGGATTATATAAAAGTATAATCCAGGAGTCGGGTCACACGCGTGACAGTGGAATCTTTTCTATCCACGGGACAGTAGTTGCTAATACTGATTCGTGGGTGTTTTTATATATTTATTATTATATGCATTTCGCATATAACTCCCACATATTTTAGTGTTATAGGGTTACTCAGATAGAACATATATGGATATATATTCATATTTATATTTATATTTATATTTATATATGTGATATCGGATAAGTCTTATTAACAGGAGGAATGAAATAATGGAAAAGAAAGAAAATATTTCAGGAAGTATCAGAGCTAAAGCAGGGGTACAGAATGGAATTGTATCGGAGGATGAATTCCAAAGAGTAGCTAATAAGGTATCCTTCGTAACAATTATTGGTAATATACTGCTGTCAGTTATGAAGCTTATAGCAGGTTTTATAGCACATTCAAATGCGATGATAAGTGATGCCATACACTCGGCATCTGATGTTTTTAGTACATTTGTCGTTATTATTGGAATAAAACTTGCTTCAAAAAAAGCAGATAAGGAACATCCTTATGGACATGAAAGATTAGAGTGTGTTGCTGCGATAGTGCTTTCTATGGTGCTGTTTATAACAGGCTTTGGTATAGGAGCTGCTGCACTTAAAAATATAACCAGCGGAGATTATAACAACATAGTAGTTCCAGGTATTCTTGCACTTGTTGCAGCTATTGTATCAATAGTAAGTAAGGAAGCTATGTACTGGTATACAAGATATAATGCTAAAAGGATAGACTCAAGTGCACTTATGGCGGATGCATGGCATCACCGTTCAGATGCCTTTTCATCAATAGGAGCACTCATAGGTATTGCTGGTGCAAGATTAGGATTTCCTATTATGGACTCAATTGCCAGTCTGATAATATTCGTATTTATCATAAAGGCAGCCTATGATATATTCAAGGATGCCATAGACAAGATGGTGGATCACGCATGTGATGATGCTACAGTCAGCCAGATACGGGAATGTGTTATGAAGCATGAGGATGTATTAGGAATCGACATGCTCCAGACACGTATATTCGGTAATAAGATATATGTGGATTTAGAGATAGAAACAGATGGCTCGTATACACTTAGCAAGGCACATACAATAGCCGAAACAGTGCACGATGACATAGAGAAGAGCTTTCCTAAGGTAAAGCATATAATGGTGCATGTAAATCCAGCGGATGTGTAAATGCTTAAGCAATTATTTCTTGAGCACAGAACAATCCGTAGATATCAAAGTCGAGGACTTTTGACCCCGACATCATATAATACCTTAATTATATATTTTTTACAGCAGTAAAGCAAAGGCACTTTGTATTGTATTGATACAGGCGTACTTTGCTTTTTTTATGTATAATAGGGGTAAGCGTATTAGTAGCTGGTACAATTTACTTAAAAAAGCATAGAAATGAGGAATCAATATGAATCAAAGATTAAATGAAATTCTTAAAGCTCATACTAAGGAGTTTGAGGAAGTAAGTGATGAAATCTGGGAGCATCCTGAAACGAGATATCAGGAATTCCAGTCCTCAAGGATACAGATAGAGTTTCTTAAGGAAAGAGGCTTTAGAGTAACTGAGGAAATAGCTGGAATTAAGACAGCATTTGTTGCAGAAGCAGGAGAAGGAAAGCCGGTTATTGCATTCTTAGGAGAATTCGATGCACTTCCTGGACTAAGCCAGTATGCAGACTGCCCATATGAGAATGCCATAGAAGAGGGCAAAGCAGGACATGGATGTGGACATAATCTCTTAGGAACAGGTGCTATGGAGGCTGCCTGTGTTATAAAGCAATATATCGAAGAGAACAATATAAAGGCTACTGTACGTTATTATGGATGTCCTGCTGAGGAGAGTGGTGCAGGAAAAGCATTTATGGTAAGAGAAGGCTGTTTTAATGATGTTGATTTTGCTTATGCATGGCATCCAATGTTTGAAACAGGAATTATGAATAAAACACTTGCTAATGTCAGGGTTATATATGACTTTACAGGAAAAAGTTCACACGCAGCAGCTTGTCCTGAGGATGGAAGGAGTGCTCTGGATGCCTGCGAGCTTATGAACGTGGGAGTTAATTATTTAAGAGAGCATGTTAAAACGGACAGCCGGATGCATTATGCATATCTTAATGCAGGTGGAAGTGCACCGAATATAGTTCCACATAAGGCAACACTTTTATATGCATTACGTGCCCCAAAGGCATCGTATGTTAAGGAGCTTATAGAAAGAGTATCGGACGTGGCAAGAGGGGCAGCACTTATGACAGGAACGAAGGTCGATATAAGAGTTGTCAGCGCATATGCAGATTTTCTTTCAGTTCCGGCAATGGATATGATTATGGAGGACAGCATAATAGATAGTCCTTTAGTGGAATACACAGATGAGGAATATAAATATGCAAGCCAGTTTAATTCTATGGAATATGATTTAAAAGATAATATAGATGCTTCATATGAAAAAGGAAAGAAAAGTATTCAAATAGGAAGTACTGATGTTGCAGATGTAAGCTGGATAGCTCCTATGGGTTCCATAACAGTAACAACTATGGCAAAGGACAGCACAATGCATGGCTGGTCAGTAGTTGCACAGGGAAAAAGCAGCATAGCACATAAGGGTATGCACAGAGCAGCAGGTATCCTTGCACAGGCAGCATTAAGAGTAATAGAATCTCCTGAATTGCAGAAGAAGATAAAAGAAGACTTTAATAAGTCAAAGGCTGGTGAAGAATATGTCTCATTACTTCCAGCTAACGTAAAGCCAGGAGATTTTTAATAAGATTTTTAATTAGACAACAAGCTCTTGACAAAACTGTACATGTACTGTATATATTAATATATACAGTACATGTACAGTTTTTCTGTTTTATAATATGTATTTATAAAAATAAGTTAAAATATGAATGCTGTACTAATCACATGGTGTTATATCACATAAAAGACTATCACATAAAAATAATAAAACGGACAATTTTATAAACTACCAAAAAGACAGGGGGGAACGCTACATGTTAGAAGTCAGTAATCTTAATAAAATAAATCCCGACAGCAATTCATACCTTCTTGATAATATGACATTCCACATTCCAAAAGGACATATTTGTGGGTTGATTGGCGAAAACGGAGCAGGCAAAACAACACTTATGCGTACACTTATGGGACTTTACAGTTCATCCGGAAGTATAGTGATAGACGGCTGTGATATGCGGCTTAATGAGGCGGCAGCCAAGGAAAGGCTGGGGATAGTATTTGCTGATGACGGCTTTTTTGACGGAAATATGAGATTATGGCAGATAGGAAAGTTCTATGGACAGTTATATCATAGCTTCAATATGGAATTGTATCTTAATTATATTGAAGAATTCGGACTTGATAAAAAACAGAAATATAAGAAGCTTTCCAAGGGAATGAAAACAAGGACACAGTTAGCATTTGCACTATCACATAATGCGAAGATGTTTTTATTTGATGAACCGACTGCCGGACTTGATAAGCATTTCAGGGAAAAGTTCCTTAAGATATGTACAAAGCTTGTAGCAGATGGGGAAAAAAGCATACTTATAGCGACACATATAACGGAAGAGCTTGACAGGATTGCTGATTATATTGCGTATATGCAGAAAGGCAGAATGTTGTTTTATACAGAAAGCTATAAAATGTGTGAGCGTTTCAGGATTGTTACTGGTGAGGATTATAAGTGTAACCTTATACCGGATGAAGCGGTTGTATATAAGGAAAAGAACACTTACAGCACAAGTGCCATGGTAGTTAATTCAAAGTGGTACAGAATAGAAGATGGATTGGAAAAACATATACCTGATATCAGGGAGTTTATGTATTATTTTGTAAAAGGAGGGGAGAAAAATGCCGAAGCTATTGCAGAGAAATATTTTAAGGAATAGTTATATTTCACTTATTAGTTCGTTAATAGCAGTTGTATGCTGGTCTGTTTTTATGGTCAGTGGTTACGTGTATATATATACATTAAATTTATTTTTGCTTGTAACCTGCAATCCAGAGATTGCCACATCAGGATTAAATGTATTTGTGCTTCCTGATTATATGTATATTGCACCGTATACCAAAGAGCAGAGAAAAGAACTTATAAGGAAAGCACAGAGGTATAAGTTTTTTGCTGTATATGTATGGTTGATTATCATTTTTGTATTACCCTTTGGCTGTATCGAATATATGAGAGGAAATACGTCAGCGCTTATAGTGTGTTTAAGTGAAGTTATATTATCAGCAAGTTTGTTGTATAGTAATATATTTTTACTATATATAGTTAAAAGAAGTGTGTGCAGTTTCTGGTTAACATTTGGAATAAAATTAGCAATGGTAGTATCGTTTATGATAGCTGTACAGACAGATAAGACAGCAGGTACAGAGAGCGTTAATGTAATTATTGTCTTATTGGTTTTGGTAAGTTCTGTGATTCTTATTCTGGTATGCAGGATAAAGTATCAGGATAAAATGTTTAGCAGTATGGCAGATTACGAATATATTAAAAAAATATAATAGGGGTTATGTATGAAAATAGTTATTTCAAATACAGTAAATATGCCAATATATGAACAGATTGTCAATCAGATAAGGGATGCGGTGATAAATGGTGAGCTTAAGGCGGGGGAAGGCATGCCGTCCATAAGAGTTCTTGCAAAAGAGCTTACTGTAAGTGTGATCACAACAAAGCGTGCCTATGAGGAACTGGAAAAGGAAGGCGTTATTGAGTCTGTTCCCGGAAGAGGATTTTATGTATGCGAGCAGAAAAATGACCATTTAAGAGAAAAACAGATGATGAATATAGAAAACCGTATGTCAGATATTTTAAAGGAATGTTTCAATGCGGGCATGACCTTGGATGATGTGATTGATATGGTTCGTGTGCTGGGGGAAAAGTAATGGAAGAAAATATAATAAGAATTGAAAATGCTGCGTTAAAGTTAGGAAAGTTTTCTATAAAGCCGGCAATTATAAATATTCCTAAAGGCTACATCGTGGGCATACAGGGAGATAACGGAGCCGGAAAATCAACAATGCTTCGTATGCTTCTTGGAATGTATGATAAAATGCAGGGGAATATTTACATAGATGGCATTGATGTGGTAAAGAACAGAACACAGATAAAAAATATAACAGGCGTTGTTTCGCAGGAGAGAACATTTTTTATGGAAGAGGATGCATATGAAAATGAAAGGTTGTATGCACCATTTTATAAAAACTGGAACAGCGATGAATATCGTAAAATGCTTAAAAATCTGAATATTAATTCAGGCAGCAGCTTAGGAAAGCTGTCAACAGGAGAAATGCTTAAGTATCAGCTTGCTTTTGCAGCAGCATACAGACCGCAGGTGTTATTATTGGATGAGCCTACTGCCAATCTTGATCCTGTATTCAGGGATGATTTTCTAAAGATATTACAGGAATTCGTAGCTGAATATGATATGACTATTCTTATGGCGACACATCTTGATGAAGACATTTCCAAGATAGCTGATTATATTATGGATGTAGAAGATGGGAGATATTCACTTAGGGAATGTATATGATACCAGGGTCAAAAGGTCTAAACCCACATGAGCTCGCTCATAGGTGGGTGAAAGACCTTGGGACCCGCCCCAATATGAGCATAAAAGTGGGATGATAATCCCACGATATGCGAATATTGGGTAGGATTGTGGGAGTGCGTAGCACGGAACAATCCGTAGTGAAACTGTAAAAAATAAGCGCAGAAAAGAGGGAGTATATGGACACAGGTATAAAAATGCTGCTAAAAGCAGAACGGGAAAACTGGAAAAAACGTATGGTAAAAGAAACAAAAGGGACATATATAGCTATTTATCTTGTTTTGATTTTTAGTGTATTTATGTCAGCTATGTTTGGTTTTAAGTATGATTATTCATCAGACGATAAGAGGGTTTTTATTTCGTTGACAGTATTTATATTTGTTGTATATCAGTGCGTGACTGCATATGTGTCATATGTGAGAGAAAACGGAAGGAGCGTTAATATATTTGAAAAATACAGGTACATACCTGTGGATATATCAGTGTTAAGGCGTGTAAAGGTTATATTAACAGCACGTATAGTAGCTCCCTTCGTTATAACAGGGCAGATGGCAGCTATATTTATAAGAGTAATAGATCCGGATAATCAAGGTGGAAGCCTGATAGATATAAGTGTCTTTATGCCTTTGATTATAGGCTGCACGTTTATATTAGAAAAGTTTATTGAATACAGAGTATTAAGCAGGAAGGCAGCATTGCAATAATTACATGCAATAATTAAAATAACTTAAAAACGTGCATTTTAACATTGGCTAAGTTAAAATGAAATAAATTAAGTTAAAAGATAAATAATAAAATTTTAGTATCGTCAGTCAGGTCATGGCTGGCGATATTTTTTATCCCTTATTTCAATTTACGAACACTTTACACAGATTTCTCATACATACGGTATTACATTTTACATATCGTTGTTATTCTGTTAACTGTCAATGAGGTACAGGTAAAGTTGATAACGGATGGTACGTAACACCTGTTATGGCTTAAGTCTTGTAATCAGTTGATAAAAACAAAACAATAGTTTGAAAAACAGACTGTAAAGCTGGTTAGATATCAGATATCAGAAAGCAGATACGGATTAGAAATTGAAAAAATCAGACATAAGCAGTCAGAAGGAAAAGTGAGGATGATTATGAGAAAGTTTAATTGGAAAAAGAGTGTAGCTATTGCACTTAGTACAGTATGTATGGTAGGAGCATTAGCAGGCTGTGGAAGCAGCAGTTCAGATAATGGAAATGACAGCGCAAAGGCAGAAAAGCTTAACGGAAGTATAACAGCAGCAGGTTCTTCAGCACTTAAGCCACTTGTAGATGATGCAGCAGATCTTTTTAATGAAAAATATCTAGATGTAAATATCACAATTGATGCAGGTGGATCTGGAGAAGGTCTTAAGCAGGTTTCAGAAGGAACAGTTAATATTGGTAACTCAGATGTAGAAGCTGCAGAAAAGCTTGATGCAACAAAGGCTTCAGCACTTGTAGACCATAAGGTATGTGTTGTAACTATGGCACCTATCGTAAACAAGGATGTAACAGCAAGCGGTGTTAAGAATCTTACAAAGGCACAGCTTACAGATATCTTCACAGGTAAGATTACTAACTGGAAGGAAGTTGGTGGTGCTGATGAAGCAATCGTACTTATTACACGTCCAGAATCTTCAGGTACAAGAGCAACATTTAAGAAGTACGCACTTGACGGTGCAAGCGAAGCATCTAACAAGTCTATGGAAACAGATGATTCAGGTGTCCTTTTACAGAATGTAAAGACAACAAAGGGCGCAATCGGATATGTAGCTTTATCATATCTTGTAAGCAATCCTGGTGTTGATACAGTATCAATTGACGGTGTAGAGCCTACACTTGAGAATACATACGCTGGAAAGTATCCGGTATGGACATATGAGCATATGTATACAAAGGGCAATGCTGATGAAGTATCTCAGAAGTTCCTTGATTACATTATGTCAGATGAATATGGTAAGAAAATGGAAGCCTTAGGATACGGCGTATCTTCTAAGATGACAGTTAAGGAACACTAATCATAAATATTAATTAACTTGTAAAATATATATGTTGATGACCAGATATTAATGCAGTTGGCATTGCAGTTAGCAATGTAGTCAGCAATGATACTGCATAAGAGATTATAAAGAGGCGGGCACGATAATATCTGTGGTGCCTGCCTATAATCGTGATATAGCAGACATTAGAATGGAGAATGTATGAACAGTAAGAGAGGTATGTTTACCAGGGAATATCTGTGGCGGAGTATAGTTACAATGTGTGGCTTGTTCGTTATAGTTATTACATTGGGAATAGGTGGATTCCTTGTATACAAGGGCTCTGGAACGTTTTTAAAGTTCCATCATTCAATAGGAGAATTTCTTTTTTCATCAGACTGGGCACCGGTTGATAATATGGAAGGTGGAGGAAGCGTAGGTACACTTATATTTATAGTTGGTTCACTTAGTACATGTGGACTTGCATTGCTTATAGCAACACCATTTGCACTTGGATCAGCTATATTTATGACAGAAATTGCTCCTAAGTTCGGTGAGAAATTCTATCGTCCTGTAATACAGATATTTGCAGGAATTCCATCAGTTGTATATGGATGGGTAGGACTTACAGTTTTAGTACCTTTTATAAGGGATATATTTCATAGGCAGGTAGGACATTCGATACTTGCAGCAGGACTTGTGCTTGCAATAATGATATTTCCTACGATAACAAGCGTTGCAGCAGATGCAATAAGGGCAGTTCCTAAGGATTACAGGATGGGAGCCTATGGTATGGGCTCAACACGCTGGCAGACAATATACAAGATTGTACTACCAGCTTCAGCCTCAGGCATATTCTCAGGAATAATACTTGGTCTTGCCAGAGCCTTTGGTGAGGCACTTGCAGTAGCTATGGTTATAGGACAGACAACAGCACTTCCTGAAAGCATATTCTCTACAACTAAGTCACTTACAACAGAAATAACAGCCCAGATGGGTAATGCTATGGAAGGTGGAGAAACAAAGACTGCGTTGTGGACACTTGCTTTACTTCTGTTTCTCATATCATTATTATTTATATTCCTTATACATATATTATCAAGAAAGAAACCAGAGGATGCAGGAGCTAAGGTATCCGCTAAAAAGAGTTCGTTAACATCGGCAAAGCAGAATTAAAGGAGCATATATTTATGAATAGAATTAAACGTGCAAAGGCACAAAACAGCATAATGACAGTCATATTCTACGCCATAGCAGTCTTCTTTTTTGTTCTTTTAGCTGCATTTGCTGGATATGTAATTATTAAAGGCTTTATCGGCGCAGATATATCTATGTTCAGATTTGCACGAAGAGGAAGCATAGGAAACCAGTTATTTAATACGTTGTATCTTGTATTTTTGTCACTGCTTATAACAGTTCCAATCGGAACCTTTGCAGGAATATATCTTGCTATGTACGCTAAGGGAGGAGCTGTTACAAAGTTTATAAGAATATGTATAGAAACTCTTTCATCTCTTCCATCAATCGTAGTAGGACTTTTTGGATATCTTATATTCCTTGTTATTATGGGAATGGATAAGAGCCTTATGGCAGGAGCACTATCAGTATCAATAATAACACTGCCACTTATAACAACTACAACAGAGGATGCTATTAAGGGACTTCCAAAAGGATATTTCGAAGCTAGTATGGGACTTGGCTCAACACGCTGGCAGGCTATATTCCATGTGTTATTGCCAGCCTGCCTTCCAAGAATTATGACAGGTGTTATTCTTGCAGCAGGACGTGGCTTTGGCGAGGCGGCAGTACTTCTGTATACAACAGGTTCAGGCACGAATATAAGATGGTCTAACTTGGACCTTTCATCTTCTACGTGTCCTCTTAATCCTTTCCGTTCTGCAGAAACACTTTCCTTACAGATATGGGATCTGCAGGTAAACGGACAAGACCAGAATCTTGCGAATCTTGCATCAGCAGTACTTCTTATACTTGTGCTTGCATTCAGTATTGGTGCCAATATATTAAGCAATAAGATTAATAAGAAGAATGCCGGAGAGAAGGCATAAAGCAGATGCAATATATTTGGAAGATCTGAAAAGGTATATACGATATATACATAACTTTTAATATAGAAATGAGGAATATATATGGATAATACAGTTAATAGTTCGGGAACATTTACAGCAGCCGGCAGCAATGATAATAAGTTTGAGATTAGTCACCTTAATCTTCACTATGGGGCTTTTCATGCATTAAAAGACATTAATATGAATATTAAGAAGAATCAGATAACTGCCTTTATAGGTCCTTCTGGATGTGGTAAGTCAACATTTTTAAAGACACTTAACAGAATGAATGATCTTGTTGATAATGTGACTATAGATGGAGATGTACGTCTTGATGGAAAGAATATATTCACAGATATGGATGATATAACATTAAGACACAGAGTTGGAATGGTATTCCAGCAGCCTAACCCCTTCCCTAAGAGCGTGTATGATAATATAGCATATGGTCCAAGACTGTTTGGAGTACATAAGAAAGCAGATCTTGACATAATTGTTGAGAGAGCCTTAAAGCAGGCTGCTATATGGGATGAAGTAAAGGACAGATTAAAGAAATCAGCGCTTGGTTTATCAGGTGGACAGCAGCAGAGATTGTGCATTGCCAGAACACTTGCGGTAGAACCGGAAGTAATTCTTATGGATGAACCTACCTCAGCACTTGATCCTATATCGACATCAAGAATAGAGGACCTGGCAATAGAGCTTAAGAATCAGTATACCATTGTAATGGTTACTCATAATATGCAGCAGGCAACAAGAATATCTGATAATACAGCATTCTTCCTGTTAGGAGAAATGATTGAATATGGAAATACAGAGCAGCTATTCTCAATGCCAAAGAACAAGAAAACAGAGGATTATATAACAGGACGTTTTGGCTGATATTTCATATTTTTGTCACTTGTTATTAGTATAGTATGGAAGTATAATGAGCATAAATAAGGCATAAAACAGTTAATACTAATTAAGAAGGGCAAAGGTTATAGATATATGAAATATGTAAAGTTTGATATGCACTGTCATACGGCTGAGGGTTCAGTAGATGCAAAGGTTAATATAGAAGATTACATTGAGATATTAAGAAGTAAGGGCTTCGGTGGAATGCTTGTAACAGACCATGACTCATATGGTGGTTATGAAGCATATGTGAATTCGGGAAAGAAGTATGATGATTTCGTTGTTTTAAGAGGTATAGAGTATGATAGTCTTGAATTCGGACATTTTATAGTCATACTCCCATCAGATACCCCTGATGAGGTGTATGAGTTATTAAGATATAAAGGTTTAACTCTTGATAAGCTCATCTATATAGTTCATTGCAGCGATGGAATATTAGGTCCGGCACATCCTTATGGAGAACCCTTTATGAGCTTTGCTTCTACTATGTATTGGAATCAGCCAAAGCAGATTGCACATATGGTACATTTTGATTTCGTTGAAGGTTATAATGCCTGTGAAAGTAATAAAAGCAACAGATATGCCAGAAGATTTGCAAGCGACTGCAAAGTACCACTTACCGCAGGTAGTGATGCACATGGCAGTGATTGTGTAGGTCTTGGATATGCGTTGCTCCTTGAAACAATAAGGACTGTTGATGACCTGATTGTATATTACAAGGAGGAGAATCATCCTAAGGTTGGTGGTACAAGATATGGACATACAACCAAGGACAGGATAGGTTCATTTAACAAGGTTCTTGTATACATGTTCTATCTGTATAATAAGGTTGGTGCTATGTTTAAGTATCCTAAGAGAGCCAAGGCTTTCAGGAATGCGTTAAGGGCACTTAACAGAAGATACATAATATTCAGGGACAGGAGCTGAATGTCTGCTTATTTACACACAGCATATTATACTGGCAGCAGGCTGCCGGTATATTGAACATTTAACCTTCACTATGTACATAGCTGTATTATAGTGGAGGTATTTTTGTATACAGAAATATACGTGATTTGTGCTGCGCACAAACTTGAGATGCGCAAAGAAATAGCGCAAGAATGGAGGATAGTGCGAAAAATAAGATTTTTCACACGCAAGATTTGTGCTGCGCACAAACTTAAGATGCGCAAAGAAGCAGCGCAAGAATGGAGGATTAATATGAGAAATAGATTTGACAGACAGTTAGTACAGCTTAATGACGAGCTTATAGAAATGGGTGGAATGATAGAAAAGGCAATAGCAGATACAGTAAAGGCACTTGTGAATCAGGATACAGAGCTTGCTAAGGTTGTCATAGATTATGATGAAGAGATAGACCATCAGGAAAGAGAGATTGAACAGTTGTGCCTTAAACTGCTTTTACAGCAGCAGCCGGTTGCAAGAGATTTAAGACTTATATCCTCAGCACTCAAGATGATCACAGATATGGAGAGAATAGGTGACCACGCTTCTGATATTTCAGAGATTACTATTGAGCTTTCCAACCAGTCTTATATCAAGAAGCTTGATCACATTCAGAAGATGGCTAAGGAGACTATGTATATGCTTGTGCAAAGTGTAGATGCATTTGTTAATAAGGATATGGATAAGGCAAAGGAAGTTATAGCACATGATGATATAGTAGATGAGCTTTTTGGCAAGGTAAAGAAGGAACTTATAAATATGATACATGAGAATGCAGAGGTTGGTGAGCAGGCATCTGATCTTCTCATGGCTGCAAAGTATTTTGAGAGAATAGGTGATCACGCTACCAATATATCAGAATGGGTTATATTCTCAATAACAGGTGAACATCCAGACGATAAATAAACCGAAATAAATTGAGAATATAAAACTACAATAATTTAATGGTAATAATTTAGTGGTAATAATTTTATGATAAGAATTTACACAGAATTTACATAAGGTTCATATAACATTTATATACGTGAATTACACTCCAAAATGTGAAGAATAAATGAAGTCAGATTAAACAGACAAAAATTTGGAGGAAATATGGACATATTTGGTGTATTATCATTAATAGGCGGATTAGCAATATTCCTGTATGGAATGGATCTGTTGGGTGAAGGATTAACTGGCGCCTCAGGTGGAAAGCTTGAAAAAATACTCGAAAAGCTTACATCAAATCCGTTGAAGGCGGTACTTCTTGGTGCTGGCGTAACAGCAGTAATACAGTCATCCTCAGCCACAACAGTTATGGTTGTAGGCTTTGTGAATTCTGGTATTATGAAGCTTAGCCAGGCAGTTGGCGTAATAATGGGTGCTAATATAGGTACGACTATAACATCCTGGATATTGAGTCTTACAGGTATTGAAAGCAGTAATATATTCATAAGCCTGTTAAAGCCAACCTCATTTTCGCCAGTTCTTGCTGCAGTTGGCATAGTGTTTCTGATGTTTTTAAAGAAGGAAAGCTTAAAGAATCCAGGAAAGATAATGATAGGCTTTGCACTTCTTATGTACGGCATGGATGCTATGAGCTCATCAGTTGCACCACTTGCCGAGGTGCCACAGTTTGCATCAATACTTACAGCATTTTCTAATCCGGTGCTTGGAATGCTTGCAGGTATGCTGTTTACAGCTGTTATCCAGAGCTCATCAGCATCAGTAGGTATACTTCAGGCATTATGCTCAACAGGTATATTAAGCTATGCAACAGCACTTCCTATCATTATGGGACAGAATATAGGTACCTGCGTTACAGCTTTGCTTTCAAGTATTGGAGCAACTAAGAATGGTAAGAGAGCTGCTATTATTCATCTGTACTTTAACGTGATTGGTACTGTTACATTTATGATAGTATTCTATGCTTTAAATGCAGTAATACACTTTTCATTCTTAAACCTGACAGCACAGGAATTCGGAATAGCAGTAATACATACCACATTTAACATAATAACAACAGCATATCTGCTTCCTTTAAGAAAGGTGCTGGAGAAACTGGCATATGCTACTATTAAGCTGGATGACGATGAGAAAAGAATCATGGATAGCAGAAGTGGGAATGAATTCGCATTACTTGATGACAGATTCTTAGAGGCACCTAGTCTTGCTGTAGAGCATTGCAAACAGGTTATTAATAAGATGGCAGATATATCGCGTGAGTCTTTATTCATATCTATGTCGCTTATAGGCGGATATGATGAAGAACAGGCACTTCGTGTAGGAGAACTTGAAACAAGGGCAGATAAGTATGAGGATGCACTTGGAACATACATAATGAAGATAAGTACGAAGAATCTAAAAAAAGAGGATTCAGAAATGCTTAATGTTATGTTACATTGTATAGGAGATTTCGAAAGAATATCAGATCATGCATGTAATCTCTGTGACTCGGCAAGAGAACTGCAGCAAAAGAATATGCAGTTTTCACCCAAGGCAGAGACTGAGCTTGATATATTAAGTTCAGCGGTAAGAGAAGCGGTAGATATATCCTTTGATGCATTTAAGAGTAATAATAAAAATGAGGCAGATAAGGTTGAACCTTTAGAAGAGCTTATAGATACTCTTTCAGTAGAACTAAAGGCAAGACATATAAGAAGACTTCGTGAGGGTAAGTGTACTATTGAACTTGGTTTCGCACATTCAGATATTCTTAATAATCTGGAAAGGGTAGCAGACCATTGCTCTAATATTGCGGTGGATGTTATTCAGAGTGACCAGTTGGAATTCGATGCACATGAATATCTTGACAGAATAAAGAATAAAGATAATCAGCAGTTTGCAAGGGATTATAAGGCTTATAAGGAAAAATACAGACTGCCGGAAACACGCAGTTTTAAATAGCAGCGGTAGAGCCATAAAGCTCATGTACACTTACTATTGATTATATAAGAACAGAAAGGAAGATGAACATGGCATACATATATGTAGTTGAGGATGACAATAATATAAGCGAAATTGAAGGCTTTGCGTTAAAGAATGCAGGGCATACAGTTATAGAGTGTGCCAGCGGAAAGGACTTTCATAAGCTGATGAGGGAACGTATTCCCGATCTTGTTCTTTTAGATATAATGCTACCTGATGAAGATGGGCTTGAAATTCTAAGAAAGCTAAGACAGGTTCCGGAAACCAGAAGAGTTCCTGTGATCATGGTTACGGCTAAGACAACAGAGATAGATAAGGTTAAAGGTCTTGATATGGGAGCGGATGACTATATAACAAAGCCGTTTGGAATTATGGAGCTTATATCAAGGGTAAAGGCAGTTCTTAGAAGGGCTGGTGGAACTGGTGAAGAGAAGCTTATAGGAATAGGTCAGTTATTCATAGATGATGAGAAGCGTGTTGCTTATGTTGCAGATAAGCCAGTAGAGCTTACATACAAGGAATATGAACTTTTAAAGTATCTTGCTCTTAACAGGGGAATCGTGCTTACAAGAGATAATATCATGGATAGGATATGGAGTACAGATTATGAGGGAGAATCAAGAACACTTGATGTCCATATAAAGACACTAAGACACAAGCTCGGAGATGCTGGTAATTATATAAAGACAGTAAGAAATGTGGGCTATTTTATGGATGATGAGGCTCATTAAGCTTAAAAGGAGTTCTTATGAAGAAAAGAATTAACATACAATGTATGGTGCTCGCATTTGTCACGATTGTATCAGCAATGGCAATATCTACATTTGTATTTTACAACATATTAAAGCGTGAGGTTATAGGCGATATGCGCAATTATGTTGATATATTTGTTGGTGCAGATGCGTGGGGAATGGTAAGTGATCCGGATGCTATCAATGAACAGAAGGTAATAGAAAGCTATGATGGCAATCTCAGAGTTACATTCATTAATAGTGATGGATATGCGGTTGTAGATAATCTTGTTGAAGTGACAGATATGGAGAATCACAATGAAAGACCAGAGGTTGTTGAAGCCAGAAGAAATGGCTATGGAAGTGATATAAGAAAGTCAGAAACCTTGCAGAAGAATTCATTTTATTATGCAGTGGAGCTTGATAACGGATATGTGTTAAGAGTTTCAAGAGAAGTAAGCAGTATGACAAGTATTATGATAAGTGCATTACCTGTAGCTGTGTTGTTATGTGTTATTCTTTTTGTGATAAGCTCTATAAGCTCACATCTGCTTACAAAGAGTATCGTAGAGCCAATAGAATTTCTAGCAGACAATATGGATGCATCAGATTCCATAAAGGTGTATAAGGAGCTGGTACCCTTTGTTAATACAATAAAGAAGCAGCATGAGGATATTATGCGTAATGCTGATATGCGTCAGGAATTCACAGCGAATGTTTCACACGAACTAAAAACACCACTTACATCAATATCTGGTTATTCTGAGCTTATAGAAAGTGGAATGGCTGGTGGTGATGATGCCAAGCGCTTTGCAACAGAAATACATAAGAGTTCACAGCGCCTGCTTACTCTTATTAATGATATTATCAAGATATCAGAGCTTGATGCAACATCCTCTGATGAAGCCTTTGAAAGTGTCAATCTTTATGAAATAGCAAAATCAACAGTACAGATGCTGGAGCTGAATGCCCAGAAAAATGGTGTCATAATGAATCTTTCAGGCAAAGATATAAGTATAATGGCTGACAGACAGATGATTGACGAGCTTATTTATAATCTATGCGACAATGCCATAAGATACAATAATCCTGGAGGAAGAGTCTGGGTATCTGTATATGAGCGGGAGGCTGCAGCTTATGCTGATGGTGGCGGAAGCGGTGTGAATAATGGTACTTATGGAAATAGCAGTAAAAGCGCAGTTGTCATTGAGGTCAAGGATAACGGAATAGGTATATCTAAGGAAAACCAGCAAAGAATATTTGAAAGATTTTACAGAGTTGATAAGAGCCGTTCAAAGCTTACCGGCGGAACAGGACTTGGACTTGCTATTGTTAAGCATATAGTTGCAAAGCATGATAATGCACATATAGAGCTTGATAGTGAGCTTGGAACTGGAACAACTATAAGAGTTGTATTTGAACAGTAGTGATAAGAGAAAGTGACCCGATAAGAGAAAAAGTTAATCATGATCGCTTTTTGCAAGGAGAACTTATAACAAATCCATAATTAGCATAAACCCGCAATAAATCCATAAGTATCGGTTGACTAATCCATAAGAAAGGATTAATCTTTTATATTAGCAGCTGTTATCCGGTATACCGGATAGATGCTTTTAATGAACTATGGAGAGTGGATACGTTATGAGTATGAAAAAACTATTTGATATTGATAAACATGACCTTATGTTTCACAATAAAGCTCTTTTTGCCTTACTTATACCAATCGTAGTAGAGCAGCTTCTTAACTCTTTTATGGGTATGGTTGATACTATGATGGTGAGTAATCTTGGAAGTCAGGCAATATCAGGAGTATCGCTTGTAGATTCGGTTAATAACCTTATAGTGCAGCTTTTTTCTGCAATGGCAACAGGAGCAGCGATTATATGCTCACATTATATTGGTATGAGAAATAAGGATGGAGCTAATAAGGCCGCAAGACAGGTTGTACTTACTGTTATGGTGATATCACTTGCAATAACCATACTTGGGCTTATATTCAGAAGACCGCTTCTTACTTTGATATTTGGACATGTTGAGCAGGAGGTTATGGATAATGCGGTGGATTATTTTTTGTTTACGGCACTTAGCTATCCATTTCTTGCACTTTTTTCAGCTGGCTCAGCAATATTCAGGTCTTGTGGTAACTCAAGATATCCTATGACGGTGTCAGTGATATCAAACGTGTTTAACATAGGTGGTAATGCGCTTCTGATGTTTGTGTTTAAGTTAGGAGTTTCTGGTGCAGCGATATCTACGCTTGTGTCAAGAGTGTTCTGCATGGTAGTTATATTTATAGCTTTATCAAAGCCTAAGCTTGATATAGTTGTAAAGGATTATACGGCTATAAGACCAGATTTCGGACTTATTAAGTCGATACTTGCAATAGGTGTGCCTTCAGGTATAGAGAACAGCATGTTCCAGTTCGGCAAGCTTGCCATACAGTCAACAGTATCAACACTTGGAACAGCAGCCATAGCAGCACAGGCGATGACTAATATACTGGAAAATGTGAATGGTATATTCGGAATAGGAGTTGGAATGTGCCTTATGACAGTTGTAGGACAGACACTTGGTGCAGGCCGTAAGGAAGAGGCAAAGTACTATATTGTCAAGCTTGCAGGAATAGCAGAGCTTGGAATAATAGCATCGTGCCTGCTGGTTTATGCATTTGTTGGTCCTATTACAAGGCTTGGAGGAATGGAGCCGGATAGTGCACGTATGTGTATAGAGATGGTTGGTGCAATAACAATAGTGAAGCCACTTGTATGGGTATTATCCTTTGTTCCGGCATATGGCATGAGAGCTGCAGGAGATGTGAGATTCTCTATGATAACATCTATTATAACAATGTGGGGCTGCCGTGTTGCGTTAAGTATAGTACTTATACGAATATTTGATATGGGTCCTATGGGTGTGTGGTATGGTATGTTTGCAGACTGGACAATACGTGGAATAATATTTACAACAAGATTCTTTAGTGGAAGATGGGTAAAGAAGGTTATATAATACATCAGTAGGTATCAAAGGGGAACAGTAAAAGTAAATATATGTTTACTGTTCCCCTTCATATTTAGAGAGAATGAGCTGTGGGTAAAACCATGGCTTTTTTTTAAGAAAAAATATAAGACAGAGAAGATAAAAGTGGAAAAATTATAATAGAGCTAAAAACATACTCAAGCACTTATATAAAAATAGAATAGTTTTTTTATTAGAGAAAATGACAAGTGTATGTTCATTTGTAGTATGTAAAATGATAATAAATTGTATAAAAGTAACAAAGAGATAAAACTTTTTCTTTAAAATGTTGACAAAATTGCAAAAAAGATGTATTTTCAAGGCACTTAAACAAAAGACTTATATAAAAGTTATTAGCGTATTCGGTGTAGGGAACGAATATATTTCAGGGAGTAAGTATTCTTTTGTTTAAAATGGTATTTACATTTTATTGCAGACGTATATCAGTCAAGGCAGATAGGAGGAAGTATGTTAAGATTCAGAAAGGCTGCAGCATTGGGACTTGCAGCACTTATGACAGTCAGTTCACTCGGCACTTTGCAGACAGTGGGAGCATCAGGGCTGCCAACTACACAGGGACATGACAAGTATGTCAACAAGAATGTGTTTGATGTTATATCAAGTGACACATTTGGTACAAAGGAGCTGGAAAGCCCATTATTTGATAAGACTAAGGGTTCAAGTGATATCACAGATTTACAGGTTCCTACGCTTGCATATGATGATACAAGTATAGGTCTTGTGTGGCAGAAGCCAGAAAAGTACGATAATGTAGCAGATTATAAGGTATACATAAATGGTGAGTCTGCCGGTACAGCAAGAGAAAACTACAAGGTAAACGCTGCATGGGCAGCAAAGTATATGGAATCATTCTATGATTACTATAATACACAGGGTAAGAGCGATGTTGAGATGGTTAATGTAGATATTCATGCATACAGAGCAACAGGACTTAAACCAGATACAGAGTATACATTTAAGGTAGTAGCTGTGGACAAGGATGGCAAGGAACTTGGAAGCGCTAAAGAGATAAAGCAAAGAACAACTAAAGCACCAGAGGTTGTTAATATCAAGGATTTCGGTGCAGTTGAAACAGAAGGCTATACATCTTACAATGATGAGATTAATGCAGTTATAGAGAGTAACACAAAGGCTATCCAGGCAGCAATCGATGCATGTCCTGAGGGTGGAAAGGTTGTTATACCTGAAAACTCAGATGGAAAGGTTTTCGTCAGTGGTGCTGTATGGTTAAAGAGTGATATGACACTCGAGGTTAATGGTACATTATGGGCATCACCTAACAGTGACCATTTTGAGATAGGTTTTCTCATGTATCCATTCTACACAGATACAAGAGGCTGGGGACTTGTCAATGCGATGACAGCAGATGAGTCTAATCCTATAAAGAACGTAAGAGTAACAGGAACAGGTACTCTTTATGGTAACGGCTGGATGTATGGTGCCGGTTCAACTATATACGAAGATGGTTATACATCTAACAAGGGTAAGAATACTCAGGCTGGTGATCCAACAGACACTGAAAACTGGGGTCTTCCAAGATATGTTGGAGGCGGTAATGTAAACGTATTCTATCAGGGTATCCAGTCAAAGGATTCAGCATATAAGTACCTTAAGAATACAGGTAAATATGAAGAATCCAAGCTTAATGCAATATTTAGTGCAAAGACAGCAGATGAAGCCAAAAAAGCAACAGAAGGAGTATCAAGAGATGACCTTAAGTTTGCTTATGCAACACGTTCAAGTCTTCTTATTATGAGAAACTGTGAAAATGTTTATGTTGGTGATATCACTATCGAGAATCCATCAAACCATTCAGTTAATATTCTTGATTCAAGAAATATAGCAACAACTAATGTAAAGGTATTCTCATATGATGGTAACAACGGTGACGGTCTAGGATATGGCTGTTCACAGAATGTAATCTGCTGGGGTAACTTTACAGATACAGGTGATGATAACTTAGGTTTTGGTTCGTCAGTAGGTATGGGCGCAAGAGATTCAGAAATCCAGACAAACTCAGAAGTATGGATGTTTGATAACTTCCTTCGTGAAGGTCATGGTGGTCTTGCAGCAGGAAGCCACACAGGTAATGGTATTCAGGATGTTCTTTTTGAAGATACAGTTATGAACCATATTGATATGGCATTCAGATTCAAGTCAGCACCTACTAACGGAGGTTTTGGTGCTAACATAACTATGCGTGACTGTGCAGTAGCTGATACTAATCAGGGCTGGGTATTCACAACAAGCTATGGTGATCCTAACTCAGCATCATCTACAGAATATGCTGAGATTGGTGAGTTCTATAACTTTGCATCATACAATGTTTCAGTATATGGTGCTAACCATAACACAATACAGGTACTTGCAGATATTGATCCCGTAGGCAATACAAGCAAGCCATTACATTCACACCACAATATGTATTTCCAGGATATTACATTTGGTAATGTAGGTTCTAATGGTTCTTACAAGAACAAGAATGGCTGGGAAACACTTATAGGCTGTAACAATTCAGTATTCTACAATGTAAAGACAGTATCATATAACAAGAAAGCAGAAAGTAAGAAGACTGACAAGGCATGGAATAACATCCAGTATTGTAATAACCTTATATTCCAGGGAACTACATGGGATTCACTTAATGCACGCACAGATAATATGAAAGCTGCTATGAGCGGAATAACTGTAAAAGATAACACAGTAAAGGCTGAGAATTATAAAGAAACACCAGAAACACCAGATAAGCCAGATACAGGTGATAACAAGCCGGATGCTGGTACAACAACAGAGTGGACGGCAAGTGTTGATGAATGTGCAGATTTCTTTAATGATGCGGTAGCTGCAACAGAAGGAAAGACAGATGCTATCAAATCTGTACCTAAGGTAGAAACAAAGAACACACCTCATAACATTGGTTATCTTTATGATAATGAACATAACAAGGGTAAGACTTCATATCCTGGATTAGAACAGGGTTATGCTTATACTAACTGCGATATAGCAGGACTTACTAAGCTTGTATTACCAGTAAACAGACAGACAGATGCAGGAACACAGAATGTTTCAGTACGTATTGATTCTAAGAATGGTGCAGAGATTGCAAAGGCAACACTTAAAGGTACTAAGGCAGATGGTTATATAGATTATGAGATGGATGTAACACTTCCAGAAGGAACAGATACAACTAAGCCTCATAAGATATTCGTAGTATTTACATCAACAGGCAACACAGCTAACTATATTGCCAATGTAAGAGATCTTAAGGGTATTAAGACAGCAACAGCAAAGGCAGCAGACAGCAGAGCAGCAGCTAAGGAGTCAGTTGATCTTACAAAAGGTCTTACAGAAGGAACAGAATACAACAAAGACAGCGCATATGCTACAGTTTCTACACTTGAAACAGCAGGTGTTAATGTACTTTCAGAGTTATCAACACCAGAACAGCCAGTAACTATAGATGGTGTTAAATATACACAGTTTATACAGGCATCTACAGCAGCTAACGCAGGTGGAGAGGTTCCAGGTAAGGGTACAGCAACATATGTATTTAAGGCAAAGACTGACTGTTCAGTTACGTTACATAACAGAGCAACTGGAAAGGTATGGTGGTTTGTAGAATCACCTGATGGAGCAAATGTAACAAATAGTGCAACAGGAACAACAGTAGATGATATTATGACATTTAACTTAAAGGCAGGTAAGACATATTACTATTACTGTCAGGGTTCTAGGCCAATGGTATATGGTATATACTTAAACGCACCAGTAGCTAACGCAGATTCTTTACTTAAGGAAGAAACAGCAACAGGTGGTTCAGGTAGTGATACACAGGCGGCTTCAGACAAGTCAGTTAAGCTTACATGGACGGCAGTAGATAACGATACGGAAGTGTATTATGGAGTTGACACATATGTTGATGGTGTAAAGGTTGATATGATCGACGGAATTAAAGATACATCCGTTGTTATTGACAGATTATCATCAGGTGTTGAGTACACATTTATGGTATATGTAAGTGAAAAGGCCGATACAGCTAACAGCTTAAAGGCAGGTAACAATAAGACATATCTTGGTAAAGCAGTATTCACAACAGATGGAAACAAAGATACATCAGCTATTGCAGCTGGCGATAACACAGAGGTTAAGCTTGCAAGTGCTATATATACATGTGCACAGGCAACATGGACAGGAATATCAAAGAATGATACAAGAGTACGTGGATATAAGATATATGCTAATGGCAAGCTTGTTAAGACACTGTATAACTATCAGATAAATAACTATAAGACAGCTAATAATATAAGTAATCAGGTAGGCCGTCTTACACCTGGTATTGATAACAAGGTTCAGATAGTTGCATTTACAGATGCAGGAGTAGAATACAAGTATCCAGAGGCAACAGTTAAGACACTTGAAAACTATGACTACAAGGCACCTGTATGGGGCAGCGATGCTAAGCTTACAGCTAAGGAAAATGAAACTGGAGACATCGTTATAACATGGGATGCAGCGAAGGATGATACAAAGGTTGGCGGATACCGTGTATACCTTGATGGCATAGCTTATGGTTCTGATAAGTACTTTAATCCAGTTAATGGAGCAAAGACAACAGAAGAGACAACTTATACAATTAAGAAAGAAAATCTTCCAGAAGGCTTTAAGGCATCAGATGCCCACACAGTAACAATCCAGGCAGGAGATACATGGTGGAAGGCAGAAACTACTATGGGAGCTTTCGATAAGATGGCAGGCTTTAACTGGACTAACAAGGGTCTTAGCACAGCTGTTGAAAATTATAAGCCAGAGCCAGGCAAGATAGATACAAAGCTTGACAGCGATAAGGATGCACCAGCAGTATCTGTAGACAGTGATAAGGTAAATGATGCTATACTTACAGATGATGATAAGAAAGCTATTGAAGCTGGTCAGAATGTAGATGTAAAGATTAGTGTAACAGATGCCGCTAATAAAGTATCATCAGATACTAAAGCAGCAATAGAAGATGCACTTAAGGCAGCAGCAGACAAGAATGCATCTGTTAAGGTTGGACAGTATCTTGATATATCTATTAAGAAGACAGTAGGTGGAGAAAAACCAACAGATGTAAAAGAAACAGCTAAGAAAATCAGCTTCACTGTTGATATACCAGAAACAATGAAGAATACTGATAAGAATGTATCAAGAACTTACTATATTATAAGAATGCATGATAATAAGGCTGAGGTTATTGCAACAGCAAGCCAGGCAGAGGTTGAAAGTGGCAAGATAACATTTGCAACAGATAAATTCTCAACATATGCACTTGCTTATGCAGATGCTTCTGTAAAGCAAGATGACGGTAAGAAAGATGATACAACAGTAACAAAGCCAGATGATGGCAAGAAAGATGATACAACAGTAACAACACCAGATAATGGTAATAATGCAGCAGATGATGCAGCTACAGGCAGCACAACAGACACAACTGATACAACACCTAAGACAGGTGATACAAACGCTTCAATGTGGATGTTACTTGCAATTATGGGAATGGCAGGAATCGCATTTGTTACTGCAAAGGAAAGAAGTTTAGTAAGAAAGTAATAATGCTTACAGACTTAGAATACAAGTTATATAAATAAAAATAATATAATGAGTAGTTAAAGAAGCTATTCTTAAGACTTATAACCGCATGATGGAGGCTTAAGAGTAGCTTCTTATCTTTTTATGATATAATGAGCGCAAAAGGTAGTGTATCAGAAATATGGAAATGCCAATGCAAATACACATTGAAACCAATAGAGTTTTATGGTAAGATTAAAACGATATTATTAAAGAAATAACAAAATGGTGTAAGACCACATAAACAGGAGGTTTTAAGATACAATGGAAGCATACAAGCAGGAATTTATAGATTTCATGGTAGAAAGTGATGTATTAAAGTTTGGAGATTTTACATTAAAGAGTGGAAGAAAATCACCATTTTTTATGAATGCAGGTGCCTATGTTACAGGTACACAGCTTATGCGTCTTGGTGAATATTATGCAAAGGCTATTCACGAAACATATGGTGATGATTTTGATGTGCTTTTTGGTCCAGCATATAAAGGAATTCCAATCAGCGTAGTTACTGCTGTTGCTTATGCAAAGCTCTATGGTAAAGAAGTACGTTACTGTTCAGACCGCAAGGAAGAAAAAGATCATGGTGCAGATAAGGGCGGATTTCTTGGAAGCAAGTTAAAGGATGGCGACAGAGTTATTATGATAGAGGATGTTACTACATCTGGTAAGTCTATGGAAGAGACAGTTCCTAAGGTAAGAGGAGCAGCAGATGTTACTATTGTGGGTCTTATGGTATCTCTTAACCGTATGGAAGTAGGTCTTGGTGGAAAGATGAGTGCACTTGATGAGATAAAGGAAAGATATGGGTTCCCAACAAGTGCTATTGTTACAATGGAGGATGTTGTTGAACACCTTTATAATAAGGAATGCGAAGGCAAGGTTGTTATAGATGATACATTAAAGGCTGCAATAGACGCCTATTATGAGCAGTATGGTGTGCGAAACTAATAGCCGTAAAATAGTTTGATACAGTCGTCTTATAATAAACTTAATTAAATGAAGAAATGGAGATTAGTATGGAAGAAAAGTTATATAAAAAGATGAAGTCCGTAGGTGTATCCAATCTTGTGTTTGGTATTGTGACTATAGCATTTGGAATAGGTGCAGGTGTTATGATGATTGTTAATGGTGCAAGACTTCTTGCACATAAGTCAGATGTACTTTTTTAAATATTAGGATTAACTGCCTGGTATGGCATATATATACATAAAGATGTAAAAGCTTGTGAGTTCTTTGTGATGTTGATATATGCTGTACCGGGCATATTGCGTTGTTAAGGTATATGCATATAAAGGTATAAGAGATAAAACATATGCAGTAGAATTATGCAAATGAAATAAAAAACTATATAAACAAAATGAAAATAATTATATGAATAAAAATAATTATGTAAACAAAATAAATAGAGTAAAAAGATGGACATAATAGAAGTATGAAAAAAGAATTCAATCATAAAGCAGTAATGAAGCTTTTGTTTATTATATATATGTGTGTTCTTGTGTATGTTGTGTTTTTTGCAGAGGCTATGGGAAGAACACCACAGGATGGTTATGTGTATAACCTTACACCTTTAAAGGAAATCAAGCGTTTTATGAAGTATATATGGGATAATGATGCCTTAGGAAGAGCGGCCAGACTTAACATATTTGGAAATATTATCGCATTTATACCATTTGGAATATATCTGCCATATACATCGGAATCAAAGCTTGGATTCATATCGACGTTTTTATATACATTCAGTTTGTCATTGACAATAGAGCTTGTTCAGCTTATAACGAAGGTTGGAAGCTGTGATGTGGATGATATAATACTTAATGCTCTTGGCGGAGTTATTGGATATATATTGTGGTATATATACACAAAGTTAAGAAAAAAGTAAAATATCCTTCATTGTATTGTGCAGTTATTTTAGAAACAATATGCAAAGAAATCAAATATATTATATAAGGTTGGAGATTGGAATGAAATTATTTAACAAGTACAAATTCTCGGATAAAAGGCAGTCACTTGGTGGAATAATATCTACTATAATGGGACTTCTGGCATTGGCATCTTTGATATATGGTGTATATATTTCATTTAGGGCAGAAGGATATGCTGGACTTAAAGTAGGAAGTCTTGGACTTTTAAGCCTTCTTATATCGGTTATAGGAACTTTTATCGGACTTTTAAGCTTCAAAGAGGATGATAAGTTCTATACATTATCAAAGGTTGGTTCAATGTTATGCGGAATACTTGCAGTATTTATGGTAGCAGTATTTCTTATGGGACTATAGACAAAATTCCTTTTGCCCCACAACAGCATATGATGTAAGTGTTAAAGTATAAAAAAGTAAATAAAATAAAGAATAGTATGGAGATAAATATGTTTGATGATAATGTAGCAGAGCGTTATGCGCTTGCAATTGAAAGAATAAGCCAGATTAATAATGATTGTGAAATAAAGAATAAAAGCCATGCGGATTACTTTTCTAAAGTATCTGCATTTATCATGCTTATGGACAGGTTAAAAACAGATGTAGAAAACAAAGCTTTTGATGATATGTCATTAGAGGAGCTTGATGAATATAATAACAGTCTTTATGCAGATGTAGCCGGTGAGGCATATGATAAAAGCTATGCAAATCCACGTGTGTGTGCAAAGGCATTTGGTGAGGACACAGGAAAGCTTATGGCAATGGTATATATGGAGCTTCGTGGACTTATCGTTTATATGTATGAGAAGAGGCTTGCGGATGCTGTGGCAGTTATGGAACTGTTCATAGAAATATACTGCATATTTGTTGATACACAGGCAGAAGAGTCCGTAAGAAAAGAAAAAGGAATGGATATAGTAACGGATGAGCAGTATCGCCAGTTAGGAGAAGCTGTTTACTGGTATGTAAGCGATTATAGTGATGATTTTATTGAGTACAGGATAAGGGAACTTCTAGATCCATCGCTTGATTTTGCAACCAGAATTATTATGGAAAGTGACTTAAGCGATGTAAGATATCTTTATAAGTATGGCGAATACGTGACAGAAAATGAGATAAAGATGGCAAAGCATCTTAATACATTAAGCGAAGAAGCTATAAACGATATGGCAAGGACATTTACAGAAGGATACCGCATTGGTTTCGTATTAGGAAATAAGCCACTTGATAAAAAGAAAACAGTTAATATAAGATACTGTCTTGGTTTTGAAAGACTTGTAAAAGCAGAGATAGAACAGTTTGAAAAAATGGGGCTTAAGCCTACAATATACAGAGCTGCAGTGAATACAATCAATAAAAGAATGCATATAAAGATAGGATATTATGGTGCAAGTCCTAATAAACAGATGGATTTTGACCATAGATTCGATAATGCACTATATCTTGATGGTGACTTTGTTGAAAGAAAGTTAGGGGCACTTAAGAGTGCTTATGAAAAGCATAGTGAGCTTGCTGATGTTCACGGAGGACCTGCTGTTATGGAGGTGTTTGGTGAAACACCTTTCGAACCGGAGGATACGATTGAGTGCTGTCATCTTGATGATAAACAACAGAAGCTTCTTGTTAAGTATAATAATGAATCCGGAAGTATAGTTAACAGTTATATCAAAGGAGAAGAAAGAAGCTTTACTATAATAGCTTATCCATCACCACAGATAGGAGATAAGTTCCCTGAAATATTCAATGAAATAGTTAAGATAAATACTCTTGATTATGAAAAATATAAAGCTATACAGCAGAATATCATAGATGTTCTTGATACAGCAGAATATGTTGAAGTTCATGGAAAAGACAACAACAAGACAGATATCAGAGTATCTGTTATGAAGATTAATAATCCTGATAAGGAAACTGTTTTTGAAAACTGTCTTGCAGATGTTAATATTCCGCTGGGAGAAGTGTTTACATCACCAGTGCTTAAAGGAACAGATGGTGTACTTAATGTAAGCAGTGTTTACCTTAATGATATTAAGTTTAATAACCTTTCGGTATATTTCAAGGATGGTTTTGTAACGGATTATAGCTGTGATAACTTTGAGGATGGGGTGAAGGGCAAAGCATTATTTAAAGAAAACGTACTGTATAACCACGACACTCTTCCTATCGGTGAATTTGCTATAGGAACTAACACAACAGCTTATGTTATGGCTAATAAATATGACATAGTATATCTTCTTCCTATACTTATAGTTGAGAAGATGGGACCTCACTTTGCGATAGGTGACACATGTTATTCAAGGTCTGAGGATGTTGCAGTGTATAATCCTGACGGTAAAGAGATAATATCAAGGGATAATGATGTTTCACTTCTTAGAAAGACAGAGCCAGAGAAAGCATATTTTAACTGTCATACAGATATTACGATACCATATGATGAGATAGGTGATATAACAGCTGTTGGATATGATGGTAAAAAGACAGTTATTATAAAGGATGGACGGTTTGTACTTGATGGAACAAAGGAGTTAAATGAACCTTTTATTTCTTAAATACGTCGTTTATCTTGACGATATATGTAAAACAAAGTAGAATATTATAGGTATTGTATTTATTTATCTGCATAATTGTATGCTTTATATGTGAATTGTAAGACAATGGATTACGAGTCTTTATTATATATAAGATGATTTGCCAGATATTATGGATGCATTACATGATAATATATTATTTTATGTGATAGTTATTTTTCTATCAGAATGGGAGGAAGTTAAACATGGCTTTAGTAGGAATAGTTATGGGTAGCGATTCTGATATGCCTGTTATGGCTAAGGCAGCAGACATATTAGATAAGTTGGGTGTATCTTATGAGATGACAATTATCTCAGCACACAGGGAACCAGATGTATTCTTCGAATATGCTAAAACAGCAGAAGAAAAAGGCTTCAAGGTAATCATAGCAGGTGCAGGAATGGCAGCGCATTTGCCAGGAATGTGTGCAGCTATATTCCCTATGCCAGTCATAGGAATTCCTATGCATACAACTTCTCTTGGAGGTAGAGATTCATTATATTCAATAGTTCAGATGCCAACAGGTATTCCGGTTGCGACAGTAGCTATTAATGGTGGTGCTAATGCAGGAATACTTGCAGCAAAGATTCTTGCAACATCAGATGAGAAACTTCTTGAAAGACTTAAGAATTACACGAAAGAACTAAAGGAAAGTGTACAGGCTAAGGATGCAAGACTTCAGGAAGTTGGTTACAAAAACTATTAATAAATAAAACTAAAACAACTAAAGAATGTTAAGAGTATATCTGAAGGGTATAGAGGATGCTTGAAAAGATATGTGACAGCATATCAGCCTTACAGATACATAAGAACGGAGGACAATAATGGATTACAAGAACGCTGGTGTTGATATTGAAGCAGGTTATAAGTCAGTTGAGTTAATGAAAGAAGCGGTAAAGTCTACATTCAGACCTGAAGTATTAGGTGGAATCGGTGGATTCTCAGGTGCATTTTCACTTGAAAAGATTAAGCAGATGGAAGACCCTGTACTTCTTTCAGGAACAGATGGATGCGGAACTAAGGTTAAGTTAGCATTCATTATGGATAAGCATGATACTATCGGTATTGATGCAGTTGCTATGTGTGTTAATGATGTTGTATGCGCAGGTGGAGAGCCACTTTTCTTCCTTGATTACATTGCATGTGGCAAGAATTATCCAGAAAAGATAGCTACAATTGTTGGTGGTGTTGCAGAAGGCTGCCGTCAGTCAGAATGTGCACTTATCGGTGGTGAAACAGCAGAACATCCAGGTCTTATGCCAGTTGATGAGTATGATGTTGCTGGATTTGCAGTAGGTGTAGTTGACAGGAAAGACCTTATAACAGGTCAGGATATAAAGCCAGGTGATACACTTATAGGTATAGCATCAAGTGGTGTTCATTCTAATGGTTTCTCACTTGTAAGAAGTGTATTTACAATCACAGAGGAATCACTTAATACATATTATGATTCACTTGGAAAAACACTTGGAGAAGCGTTGATTGCTCCAACTAAGATATACGTTAAGACTATGAAGTCTATAAAGAATGCTGGTGTACGCGTTAAGGGCTGCAGCCATATCACAGGTGGTGGCTTCTATGAAAATATTCCTAGAATGCTTCCAGATGGTGTAAGAGCAGTTGTTAAGAAGGACAGCTACGAAGTACCACCTATCTTTAAGATGTTACAGACAGATGGTGAGATTGAAGAACATATGATGTATAACACATTTAATATGGGTATTGGACTTGTACTTGCTGTTGATCCTAAGGATGTTGATACAACTATGGAAGCTATTAAGGCAGCAGGCGAGACACCTTATGTAATCGGCAGTGTTGAAGCAGGTGAGAAGGGAGTTACTTTATGCTAAGAGTAGCTGTTATGGTATCCGGAGGCGGTACTAACCTTCAGGCTATTATTGATGGTGTAAAGGATGGCACTATTACTAATACAGAAATAGCTGCTGTTATAAGTAACAATGCAGGTGCGTATGCACTTACAAGAGCTAAAGATAACGGAATAGCTGCTTACTGCGTATCACCTAAGGATTATGCGACAAGAGATGAATTTAATAAGGCACTTTTAGATAAGGTCAACTCACTTAATGTAGATCTTGTAGTGCTTGCAGGATTCCTTGTTAAAATTCCAGAGGAAATGGTTCATCAGTACAGCCATAGAATTATTAATATTCATCCATCACTTATTCCATCTTTCTGCGGAGTTGGCTTCTATGGTCTTCATGTCCATGAGGCAGCTTTGGCAAAAGGCGTAAAGGTGACAGGTGCAACTGTTCATTATGTGGATGAGGGCATGGATACAGGAGAGATTATATTCCAGAAGGCTGTTGATGTTCTTGATGGTGATACACCGGAAACTCTTCAGAAAAGAGTTATGGAACAGGCAGAATGGAAGCTGCTCCCTGCGGCTATCAATAAGATTGCTAATGAGCATGATAACTAATACAGTTCTTATGTATATATATATATTAAGGATGTCAGTATAAGTATTGATAATACTGGCAATTAAGTATAACGAGTACGAAAACTGGAGGAATAAAAGATGAAGGTTTTAGTTGTAGGAAGTGGTGGACGTGAACATGCAATATGTTGGAAGATAAGCCAGAGTCCTAAGGTTGATAAGATATATTGCGCACCTGGTAATGCAGGTATTGCAGAGGTTGCAGAGTGTGTAGATATAAAGGCTATGGAGTTTGATAAGCTTGTTGCATTTGCTAAGGATAACGCCATAGATTTAACAGTTGTTGGCATGGATGATCCACTTGTAGGTGGTATAGTTGATGTGTTTGAAAAAGAAGGTTTAAGAGTATTCGGACCAAGAAAGAACGCTGCTATACTTGAAGGCTCTAAGGCATTTTCAAAGGATCTTATGAAAAAGTATAACATTCCTACTGCTGCATACGAGACATTTACATCTGCTGCTGATGCAAAGAAGTATCTTGAAACAGCAAAATATCCTATTGTGCTTAAGGCGGATGGACTTGCACTTGGTAAAGGTGTTCTTATATGTGAGAATAAGGATGTGGCACTTGCTGGCGTGGATGAGCTTATGCTTGATAAGAAGTTTGGCTCAGCAGGTAATACTATTGTTATTGAAGAGTTCATGACAGGACGTGAAGTTTCTGTACTTTCTTTCGTGGATGGCAACACTATAAAGATTATGTCATCAGCACAGGATCATAAGAGAGCCAAGGATGGTGATCAGGGACTTAACACAGGTGGTATGGGTAACTTCTCACCTTCACCATTCTATACTAAGGAAGTTGATGATTTCTGTAAGAAGTATATATATCAGGCAACAGTAGATGCCATGAAAGCAGAAGGAAGACCTTTTAAGGGTGTAATATTCTTTGGTCTTATGTTAACTCCTGATGGACCTAAGGTACTTGAATACAATGCAAGATTTGGTGATCCAGAGGCACAGGTTGTGCTTCCAAGAATGGAGAATGATATTATAGATGTATTTGAGGCATGTATAGATGGTACACTTGATAAAGTGGATCTTAAGTTCGCTGACAATGCATGTGTATGTGTAGTGCTTGCATCTGATGGATATCCTCTTGAATACAAGAAGGGCTTTGAGATAACAGGTATGGAAAACTTCAGGAATAAAGATTCATATTTCTTATTCCATGCAGGTACTAAGTTTAACGAGGATGGCAAAGTTGTAACTAACGGAGGCCGTGTACTCGGAGTTACAGCGCTTGGAGCTGATTTAAAGGAAGCACGTGCTAACGCATATAAGGCTACAGAATGGGTAGATTTTGCTAACAAGTATATGCGCCATGATATAGGCAGATCTATTGATGAAGCGTAGTCTGGCTGACATCGTAATAATAGTTAAATGGAGGTAACAACCGTATGAAGATTACATCTGTAAAGGGTACAAATGATTATCTTCCTAATGAAGTTGAGATAAGAGATTATCTTCAGAATGAAATATTAAAAGTATATGTTGCTAATGGCTTTGAACATATAACGACACCAGTTATAGAGGATATAGAGAATCTTGATAAGAGCGATGGTGGAGAGAATCTTAATCTTATTTTTAAGATTATGAAAAGAGGAGATAAGCTCGACAAGGCACTTGCAAGTGGAGTAACATCAAAAAATGAGAATATTCTTGCAGATATGGGTTTAAGATATGATCTTACACTTCCACTGAGCAGATATTTTGCTAATAATAAAGATAAACTTACACTGCCTATGAAGTGCATACAGATGGACAGAGTATATAGAGCTGAAAGACCGCAGAAGGGAAGACTTCGTGAGTTTGTACAGTGCGATATAGATATCATCGGTTCTGATTCAAGGGATTCAGAGGTTGAACTTATACTTACTACAACAAGAGCACTTAAGGCTATTGGCATGAAGAACTTTAAGGTTAAGGTTAATGATAGAAGACTGCTTCGTGCTTTCCTTATGGATTGTGGATTTGAAGAAGAACAGCTTGACAGCGTGTGCATAACATTTGATAAAATGGATAAGATTGGCCTTGATGGTGTAAAAAAGGAACTTGAAGAAAAAGAGTTTGCTGATGAAGCTATAGGCAAGTTTACAGATTTCTTATCAGGAGTGGATGATCCACAGCAGATTACATTAGAGTCTGTTAAGTCTATTCTTGTTGATAAAGCACCTGCAGAAAGTCTTGAATACATTATAAACACAGTTAATGCATTATGTAATGGTGAGTTTGATGTTGTATTTGATCTTTCTTTAGTAAGAGGACAGGGATATTATACTGGTACTGTATTTGAGGTAGAGAGTATTGATTTTAAGGGAGCCATAGCTGGTGGTGGAAGATATGATAACCTCATAGGCAAGTTCTTAGGACAGCAGGTAAGTGCAGTAGGCTTTTCTATAGGCTTTGAGCGTATATTCTCAATTCTTATGGAACACGGTGTTGATCTTGCAGACAAGGGAAACAGGATAGCTGTTATGTATGATGAGGGAGATCTTACTAATGCATATAGAATAGCTGAAAAGTACAGAGCAGAAGGAAAGATATGTTCATTATACGTAAAGCCTAAAAAGATGGGTAAGTTCTTATCAAAGCTTCAGGAAAGAGGCTATGCTGGATTTATCAATGTAAGCAATGGCGATGAGATATCTGATTTTGAATAATAATATGATAAAAAGCGTATGTATTGCCGGTATAAAAGCCGGCTGATACATACGTTTTTTTATCGTTAATACGCAGCTGCCTTGTCAAGGGCATTCTGTATAGCACCAAGAAGCAGGTTTGCAGTATATTTGTTGGATGAATCATAAGTTATGTCAGCGGTTGTACCACGTTGGATCACAGCGTTTTTAATTTCATCGAAGGATGGTGCAAGCATAGGATACATTGTCTGGACTGATTCCGACATATTAACAAGTTCAATGCTGTTAATATTGTCAGAATCAACAGTTACCTGGATATCAACAGGATTTCCGTTAAGCATAAGAGAGGATGTATATACGCCAGGAGAATATGTAACACTGGTGTTAATAGAATTATTTTGTCCAGCAGCGTTTGTGGGATGGCTTTCTGGTTCTTTGTCTGATAGTATATATATAGCTGCTATTATAATAAATGCTATAATTACGCATAATGCTAGTATTAGTTTCTTAAGCGGTATGACTAATATACGTGTAGAGCCACTCATCAGATAAATCCTCCTATACTGGATACTATTTATAAGAATATATGAGAGTGTGTGAAAATATAGAACGAAGATATAAAAAGGAGATAATGCAGAATGTCATTACAGTACATATTTGGCGGTTCGGGTGCAGGAAAGTCAACATATTTATATAATTCCATAATAAAAGAGTCAATTAAGAATCCTTTGGAAAATTATATTATAGTAGTTCCTGAACAGTATACTATGGCAACACAGAAAAGAGTGGTGGAACTGCATCCAAGAAAAGGCGTACTTAACATAGATGTTGTAAGCTTTGAAAGGCTTGCATATAAAGTATTTGAGGAAGTTGGGGCAGCAGATTACCCTGTTCTTGACGATACTGGTAAGAACCTTATAGTAAGAAGGGTGCTTGAGCAGAATAAAAAGGCTTTAAGATTCTTTGGGAGCAACATATCCAATACAGGCTTTGTTTCGGAGCTTAAATCAGTTATATCAGAAATGCTTCAGTACGACATAAGTGTTGATAAGCTTCTTGATATTAATAAAAATGTGGATAATAACAGCCTGCTTGGGATGAAGCTGGATGATATATCACTTATATATGGAGGCTTCAGGAAATTCATAAAGAACCATTACATAACGTCAGAAGAAATACTGGATCTTATGTGCAGGAAAGTAACAGAGTCATCAAAGATACGTGGAAGTGTTATAGCATTTGACGGCTTCACTGGTTTTACACCAGTGCAGTATAGGCTTATGGCTATACTTCTTGATATGTGCAAAGAAGTGAAGGTTGCACTTACTATAGATATTTCCGAACATGTCAATATAAATGAGGGGATAGAGAGCCTGTTTTATATGACAAAGGATACTGTTGCACATCTTAACAGAATATGTGATGAAGGGCATATTAATGTGGATAAAGTAACAGTTGGTGAAGATACAGTGTTAACAAGATTTGCAGCCTCTAAGGAGCTGGCATTTCTTGAAAAGAATATATTCAGGCCAGGTCTTAGATATTACAGTGGAAAAGTTAATGATATAGTCATGTATGCAGGTATCACACCTAAAGATGAGATACAGTATGTATCAGGGGAAATATTAAAGCTTACAAGACTGCAGGGCTTTAGGTATAACGAAATAGCAGTAGTAACAGGAGATATATCAGTATATGGAAAGCTTGCTGCCAATATATTTGCCCAGAATGATATACCATATTTCCTTGACCAGAAGCTGCATGTTACAGATAACTGTCTTGTAGAGATGATAACAGCTGTGCTTGATGTTATTGAAAAGAATTATACTTATGACAGTATGTTCAGATATTTAAGAACCGGGCTTACTGGATTATCAGATGAAAATATAGATATTCTTGATAACTATTGTCTTGCTGTAGGCATAAAGGGAAGAAAACAGTGGAGTACGCAGTGGTGTAGAAAGTTCAGAAGCAGTGGCATAACAACGGATTTAAATATGCTTAATGAATTGAGGCTTAATGTTATGGAGCCTTTAACAGAGCTTGATAAAGAACTAAAGGAAGCAGATGGCAATGTAAGACTTATGACAACGGCACTGTATAAGTTTCTTGTAAGGATGCATTGTGAGGAACAGATGTCTTTACTTGCAAAGAGCCATGGGGATGAGTACAGGCAGATATATAAAAAAATTATGGATCTGTTTGATAAAATAGTACATCTGCTTGGAAGTGAAAAAGTATCTGTTAAAGAATATAACCGTATCATGGCATCTGGTTTTGATGAGATAAAGATAGGACTTATTCCTCCGACAAAAGACTGCGTGGTGATAGGTGATATTGAAAGGACAAGACTTGATAACATAAAAGCAATGTTCTTTATAGGTGTAAATGATGGATATGTTCCTAAAAAGAGTGACAGCAGAAGTGTGCTTTCAGAAACAGACAGACAAAAACTAAAGGAAATGGAGGTATCCTTGTCAATGTCTGTGAGGGAGAAAGCATTTGTCCAAAGATTCTATCTGTATCTTATCATGACAAAAACATCAGGAAGGCTATACATAACATATGCATATAACAGTATGGATATGAAAGCAATATTACCATCGTATATAGTAAGAATGTTAAAGAAAATGTTTCCTGGGATGAATGTGCTTTCTTATGATGACACAGCGAAGGAACATTCATATATAAAGATTCCTAAGACAGAGCTTGAATGGACTGATGAGAATCTGGCAAAAATACTTGCAGATGGTGTGGCACTCAAACTCTATGGAAAAGAACTAACAGGAAGTGTAACATCGTTTGAACAGTTTGCATCATGTCAGTATGCTTATTTCTGCCGTTATGGACTAGACCTTTCGGAACGTGAGGAGTACAGGTTTGCAGTAAATGATTTCGGAACGATACTTCATGCAGTTATAGAAGATGTATCAAAGAATATTAAAAGAAACAAAAAATCTTTTGTATTGCTGTCAGATGAAGAAAGAAGAAGCCTGGTATCGGAAAGTATACATGCAGTTGCAGATAATTATGGCAATACGATACTTAAAAGCACAAGCCGAAACGAATATCTTATAAAACGCATGGAGGATCTTGCGGATAAAACATTGTGGGCTATAGGAAAACAGCTTGCGGATGGTCTTTTTACACCTGATACATTTGAAAAAGGTTTTCTTACAAGGATAGAGGATCTGCCACATGATGTCAGCTTTTTTATGCAGGGTAAAATAGACAGAATAGATATATGCGAGGATGATGAAAATGTATATGTCAAGGTTGTTGATTATAAGACAGGACACGCTGATTTTGATCTGTTCAAAACATATTATGGCCTTAAAATACAGCTTTTTACATACATGAGAGAAGCTATTGCATATGAAAAAAAGAAACATGAAGGTAAGAATGTGATTCCTGCCGGATTGTTGTACTATAACATAGATAATCCTATAGTGGAAACAAAGCAGACGGATGATTCAGCTATCGAGGAGCTTATAAGAAAGGAACTTCGCATGAAGGGGGTTGTTAACTCCAATAAGAATATTATAAGCAAGCTTGATTCTACAGAGGGGACGTCACTTAATATTCCTGTGACAGTAGGAAAATCAGGAAATATAGATGCGTCTAAAAGCAAGGTGCTTACAACAGAAGAGCTTTTGGCAGTTGGCAGATATGTTGATAAGGAGAATGTGGATAAAGCAACAAAAATACTGGATGGAAGTATACATATTAATCCATATGAGAAGGGAAATGAAAACAGCTGTGCATATTGTCCTTATAACAGTGTATGCGGATTTAGTGAGGATATGCCAGGTGTTAAATTCAGAAGACTTGAATATATGAGTCCTGATGATATATGGGCACAGATTAAAGGCAATGAAGAGAAACAAAAAGACACAGGTAAAGATGAAGTGGGAAAAGAGGAATAGTGTATGGCAAAGTCATGGACAGTGCAGCAGCTTGATGCTATGAATACTGAAGATAGAAATATTCTTGTATCAGCGGCAGCAGGTTCTGGTAAAACAGCTGTGTTAGTAGAAAGAATAGTAAAAAAGATAACAGGTGAAAACCAGACTGATATAGACAGACTCGTTGTTGTAACCTTTACAAGAGCAGCAGCGGCTGAGATGAAAGCAAGAATAAGAAACAGACTTGATGATATGCTTGATGAGGATGAGAATAATGCTAATCTTATAAAGCAGATTGCACTTGTTAATAATGCACAGATAACTACTATAGATAGTTTTTGCCTGTGGATATTAAAGAATCATTTTTCGGAAATTAATCTTGATCCTGGTTTCAGAGTGGCTGATAAAGGAGAAATAACACTTCTTGAAAATGATGTAATGGAAGATATGCTTGAGGACTATTACCAGAAGGGTGATGAACAGTTCATAAAACTTATAGATGCCTATGGTACTGGGAGAAATGATGCGAATATTGAGGAAATAATCAAAAAGATATATGCTCTGGCAAGAAGTAATCCATGGCCGGATGAGTGGTATGAACAGGTGCTTGATACATATACCAGCATAGATAACGGCAGTAACAAAGTACTTGCCAATCTATATGAAAGCATAGTGTATTCAATAAGTGACTATAAGAAAAAATATGAATATATGATAGAGGTGTGTAACAGGCCAGATGGACCGGTTTCATATCTTAGTGCTGTTAATTCAGACTATATGGCTATATGTGGTATTGTTAATTCGCAGGATATTAACGAGCTGGCAAAAAGAATATCAAACATCAGCTTTGAAAGACTAAGTACAAAAAAGATGCCGGATGCTTTGGATGAACTTAAGGAGTATGTAAAAGGACAGAGAGATAAATATAAGAAATATATAGCAGGTCTTACTAAGAATGTGTTTACAGCAGATATAGACAGTCTTATGGAAGATGTTCACGCTAATGCCATGGCAGTTGGAATGATGGTGCAGCTGTCAAAGGATTTTGCAGATAGGATGGAGACAGAGAAAAAAGACAGAGGAATAGTTGAATTCAATGATATAGAACATTATGCACTTGATATTCTGGTAAGAAAGAATGGCATAGATAAGGAATATACCGGGGTGGCTGATGAACTTGCTGAATATTTTGATGAGATACTTATTGATGAGTACCAGGATTCCAACCAGCTTCAGGAAGAAATACTTACAGCAATATCGAGGGAAAGGCTTGATGATAAGCCTGATAATATGTATATGGTTGGTGATGTTAAACAGAGTATATATAAGTTCAGACTTGCGTGCCCTGAGCTTTTTATGAAAAAGTATTACACATATCAGACATATAAAGATATAAAAGATGCCATAACAGATAAGCAAAAAGCCTGCAGGATAGAACTTCAAAAGAACTTCAGAAGCAGGAAAAATATACTTGATACAACTAACGATGTGTTCTACAGGGTTATGAACCGCAATTATTGTGGGATAGAATATGACAGCAGCCAGCAGTTAAACTGTGGGCTTGATTATCCGGAATGTAAGGATAAAAGAAACTTTGGATGGGAATCTGAAAAAAGTACAGACGTAGTGCTTATAGATACATCTGAGGATGATGAAAACAGCAGCATAGAAGCAGAGGCATTATACGCTGTGAAGCGCATAAAGGCTCTGATGACAGATGAGAATCCATATTATGTGTATGATACAGACTTATCAGACTACAGAAGAATACAGTATGGTGATATAGCGATACTTACTAGGACACTTACAGGCTGGGCAGATACATTTGTTAATGTCCTTCTTGATAATGATATTCCTGCAATGGCAGAAACAGCACAGCAGTATTTTAAAGTAAGAGAGATAAAGGTTCTTATAAGTCTGCTTACATGTATAGATAATCCTATGCAGGATATACCTATGGCATCAGTGCTGCTGTCATATTTTGGAGGCTTTACAGAAGATGAGCTTGCAATGTTAAGAGTTTATGGTAAAAATGCTTCCAAAACGGATAAGCTTTTTATAAAACAGATTAAGGCGGTAAAAGAAAGTGGTGATGCAGCATTAAAGGAGCTTTCATACAAGTGTGGCAGCTTTCTTGATAAACTAGCCGCACTGCGTAAAAAATCAAGACTTATGACAATATATGATCTGTTGTGGGATATAGTATATAATACAGGATATTATGACTATGTCGGTACAATGCCTGCAGGAAAAAAGAGGCAGTCAAACATAGATGTACTTCTTGATAGGGCATCATCATTTGAAGGAACTAGTTATAGTGGATTGTTTAACTTTTTAAGATATATAGAAAGACTTCAGAAATATGATATAGAACTTACAGATTCACAAGGGTCTGGAGTTGGCAGTGATGCTGTCAGGGTTATGAGTATACATAAAAGTAAGGGTCTGGAGTTTCCTGTAGTTATCATGGCTGGTCTTAACAAGCAGATTAATAAGATGGATGCAAGAAACAGACTTGTTATAGACCAGGAGCTTGGAATAGGAACTGATTATGTTAATCTTGATAAGCATACCAAAACTTCAACTATAATAAAGGGTGCCGTTGCAAGAAAAATTCTGCGTGATTCCATATCGGAAGAAGAACGTGTGTTATATGTTGCTATGACAAGAGCAAGGGAAAAACTTATTATGATTGGAAGTGTGACAGGAACAGATAAGAAAATGTCAGCATGGCAGATGTTATCAGTTGAACTTGCATTAAATGGGATATATTCATATGCCGAGTGTGAAAATATAGATAAGTATTCAGATATGGTTATGCCAGTTGCACTTATGGACAAAGCTTTAAACAGTGGGATTTTTAATGTCTGTATAATAACCTCAGATGAAGACGTGGTATGTGATACAGCTGCGGATAATGACCAAGTAAGTGATACAGACAATGTGCAGCCATGTGTCACAGACAATACACGATTGGATGAAGGTGTGCCATATATTAAGGAGAAGGCTTCTGACATGCATATATCAGAGCTGCCTGAATATATAAAGGATCCGGATGCAGATAGAAAGGTCAAGGTTACTGTATCAGAGTTAAAGAAGATGCAGGAAGATTCAGACTATGATAACAATGCATTTATGCCGGACGATATAAAAGCGGCATATAAAGAAGCTGGTAAGGATGAATTGGAAGCAGCTGATAAAATAACAAATCAGGAAAAAGCAGAAGATGAAGATTTTGTACCAACAATACCTGATTTTATATCAGATAAAGAAGAAACACTTCGCGCGAATGAACGTGGAACGGCTTATCACAGAGTTATGGAATGTTTAGATTATAATAAGATTGAAAGCCTTGACGATGTAAAAGCAGATATTAAAAAAATGCTTGATTCTGAAAAAATGAACAGCATGCAGGCAGGCTGTATCAGGGCAGAGGATGTTTATGAATTCGTAAAATCACCTATAGGACAGCGTATAAAGGAGGCTGTTAAGAAAAACAATGTAAGGCGTGAACAACCATTCATGTTTGAATATGACAGACAGCTTGTACAGGGAGTTATTGACCTTTATATGATAGAGGATGATAAGATAGTTCTTGTAGATTATAAAACGGACCGTGTAAAAAAAGGAAAGGCGGGTGAGCAGGAGCTCATAAGAAGATATAGTGTACAGCTTGATTATTATGCGCTTGCCCTTGTTCAGCTGACGGGGCTTGAGGTTAAAGAAAAAATTATATACTCATTTGCACTTGGAAAACAGATAAGTCTTGAATGAAATAATTGCATGATAGTTGAATTTATAAAATTTATACTATATACTTAATTAGTTACACTGATATGGTCGTGCAGGAAGCGGATTTATGAGTGTAAAGAAAGTAAAATATAAATTATGATTTTATGTGCCATGACTCGCACAGAAATGAGGAATAGTATGTCAGATATTACAAGTGAAATAAAGAAAAGAAGGACATTTGCGATTATATCGCATCCCGATGCAGGTAAGACAACTCTTACAGAAAAGTTTCTGTTATATGGAGGTGCTATCAACTTAGCAGGTTCTGTAAAGGGTAAGAAAACAGCAAAGCATGCAGTATCAGACTGGATGGAGATAGAAAAGGAAAGAGGTATTTCGGTAACATCTTCTGTACTTCAGTTTAATTATGATGGATATTGCATCAATATTCTTGATACCCCAGGACATGAGGATTTCTCAGAGGATACCTACAGAACGCTTATGGCAGCAGATTCGGCAGTCATGGTTATAGATGCATCAAAGGGTGTCGAAAAGCAGACTATTAAGCTTTTCAAGGTATGTGTTATGAGACATATTCCTATATTTACATTTATAAATAAGATGGATAGAGAAGCCAATGATCCATTTGAACTCCTTGATGAAATAGAGAATGTACTTGGCATATCAACATGTCCTATAAACTGGCCTATAGGCTGTGGTAAAGAGTTTAAAGGAGTGTATGATAGAAAGCAAAGAGAGGTATCACTCTTTAAAGCAGCCATGAATGGCCAGAAGGAAGTTGCTACTAAGAATATCGCACTTGATGCGCCTGAGCTTAAAGCGGAGATAGGTGATGCCTATCTTGAAAAATTAGATGAGGATGTTGAACTTCTTGATGGTGCAAGTGCAGAGTTTGATCTTGCAAAGGTGCAGGCAGGAGATCTTACGCCTGTATTCTTTGGTTCGGCTCTTACTAACTTTGGTGTTGAAACATTTTTACAGCATTTCCTTGATATGACTACATCACCACTTCCACGTAACTCATCAGAAGGACTTATTGATCCTTTTAAGGAGGATTTCTCAGCATTTGTATTTAAAATACAGGCTAATATGAATAAAGCACACAGAGACAGAATTGCTTTTATGCGTATATGTTCAGGAAAGTTTACTGCAGGTATGGAGGCTAATCATGTACAGGGAGGCAAGAAGATAAGACTTTCACAGCCACAGCAGATGATGGCACAGGAAAGACACATAGTTGAAGAGGCATATGCAGGAGATATTATAGGTGTATTTGATCCGGGTATATTCTCGATAGGTGATACAATATGTTCATCTAATAAGAAGTTTATGTTTGATGGCATTCCTACATTTGCACCAGAGCATTTTGCAAGAGTAAGACAGATAGATACTATGAAGCGTAAGCAGTTCATAAAGGGTATCAGCCAGATAGCACAGGAAGGTGCTATTCAGATATTCCAGGAATATAATACTGGAATGGAAGAGATAATTGTAGGTGTTGTTGGTGTTCTTCAGTTTGAAGTGCTGGAATATCGTCTTAAAAATGAGTATAATGTAGATATAAAGCTTGAGACACTGCCATATGAGCATATCCGCTGGATAGAGAATCCACAGGAGGTGGATGTAAACAGAATAGTAGGTACATCGGATATGAAGAAGATTAAAGACCTTAAAGGCAACCCATTGCTTGTCTTTGCTAACAGCTGGTCTGTCAATATGGTACTTGAACGTAACGAAGGTCTTAAGCTGTCAGAGTTTGGAAGAAATTAGAATGAAACATGGCTGAAAATAAGGAACCGGGTGATTAGATGGAAAAAAACTACAGGAATGTTGCAAAAAAGATAACAGCTGTTGTACTTATGATGGTCATAATTATATGTACTCAGTTTGGATACACAGGTGCCATAAAGGCTAAAGCGGATGATGACATTATAGCGACAGGCTATGTTAACTATGATGTTACGGATTTAAGGATAAGAACTGCTCCGGTTAATGGAAGCATTATAACGAAGGTTAATGGTGGCTTTAAGTTCGATATATATGAGGAAGTAAGTACAAGTGCGACATATAGCTGGTATAATATTGGATTTTATCTTGATGGTGAATATACAAGAGGCTATATAACCTCACAGTATACAACTAAAGATAAAAAGTCGGATTATAAGCCAGATAATAATTTTGAGGATTATCTTACAGCACAGGATTTTCCAGAATCATATAAAGAAAGCTTAAGACAGCTGCATGAGAAGTATCCATTATGGGTTTTTGTGGCAGATCATAACGGCAGAGACTGGAATACCATGGTTAATGCACAGAATGTTATAGGAAGAAGCCTTATATACAGCTCTGCTGATTCATCATGGAAGTCTACAGCAGAAGGATGTTATGACTGGGAAACAGGTGAGTATACGATACTTGACAGTGGTGGCTGGGTACAGGCATCTGAAGGTCTTGTAAAATATGCCCTTGATCCTCGTAATTTCCTTGATGATACATATATATTCATGTTTGAAAGTCTTTCATATGATTCATCTGTACATAATACAGATGGTGTGCGTAACATAATAAGTGGTACATTTATGGAAGATTCAGGACATGATCTTGATGGATATGACTATGCAACACTGCTTATGTATGCAGGAGAGGTGTCAAAGGTGAGTCCTTACCATCTTGCAACAAGAATTATACAGGAGCAGGGTGCTAATGGTATTGGTAACCAGATATCAGGTAATGTAAGTGGTTACAGAGGTTATTATAACTATTACAGTCAGAATGCCTATGCCAGTGGTGGTCTTAGCGCAGTACAGAATGGCCTTAGATATGCCATGCAGACAGATGACTTTAATATGCGCCCATGGAATACAAGATATAAGGCTGTTGTAGGTGGTGCTATTAATCTTGGAAAGTGGTATATAAACAGAGGACAGGATACGATATATTATGAAAAATTTGATATAAAGAATTTTTCACATCAGTATATGACAAATGTCTTAGCACCACGTTCAGAAGCCACAAGAGCAAAGAAAGCATATAGTACAAGTACACTTAACAACACAACATTTAAGTTCAGTATACCAGTATATGATAATATGCCTTCATCAAGATGTATTATTCCTGATGGCAACCAGAGCTCTAATAACTGGTTAAGAGGCTTGTCAGTTGATGGTTATTCACTTACACCTACATTTTCATCAGATACTACAGATTATAGTCTTATAGTTGAAAATGAAGTTAAAAGCATAGATGTATCAGCATCGGCAGCAGATACTAATGCAAGTGTAAGCGGAAGAGGAAGCCACAGATTATCTGTAGGAAATAACACTATTAACATAGTGGTTACTGCAGAAGATGGAGGAACAAGGACTTATACTATCAATGTGGTAAGAAAAGAGGCTGTTAATCCAGAGCCATCACCAGAGCCAGTAAAACCAGCTCCGGACAATGGAGGCAATAGTGGCAATGGAGGCAATAGTGGAAACACTGAAAGCGATGGGTTTAAGACAGGACTTCTGATAGATAATGACAAGAAGATAGTTACTAGAATAGGTGTTGGAAGTAGTGTGCAGAGTATACTTGATGGCATAACATATACCAATGGCTGTTATGGAAAGCTTCTTAACAGTGATAACAGCGAATGTTCATCAGATGATACAGTAGCTACAGGTGATAAGCTTACTATATATAGAAAAGATGGAAGTGTGTATGCACAGTACGATATTGTTATATATGGTGATGTGAATGGTGATGGTGTTATAGATCTTGTAGATTTTGTAGCTATCAAGAGAGCTATACTTAATGTATCACAGCCAGAGGGTGTGCATTTTGAGGCAGCAGATATAATTCATGATGGAAGTATAGATCTTATGGATTTTGTCGCTATTAAGAGACACATACTTGGAGTAAGTTTTATTCAGCAGGATTAGTTTAGGTATTAAAGGTAAAATGATATGAAAAATATAAGAAAAATAGCGGCTGTCCTTATGACATTATTATTATGTGTACCATTTTTTAATGTTACAAGTGCTAAAGCGGCAGGAACAGCAAGAGTTTCAATAGGTTCAGCAAGTGGAACAGTGGGAGAAACAGTATCTGTAACGGTTTCAATAGATGCAAGCTTTGAGATAGGTGCTGCTACAATATATGTATCATATGATACATCAGTACTGGAACCAGTAAGCGGAAGCAACACAGGAACAGTAACCTGTAACTTCCTTGACAGCAATGCATCAAGCAGCCAGTCTTCATCTATCAGCTTCAGGATAAAGGCTGCTGGAACTTCAAGTCTTAGTGTTATAGGTGATTCCAAGGTTATAAGCATGGACTACGATAATGCATCAATATCAAGGTCATCGGGCTCAATAACAGGAATAGCACCTGCAAGTTATTCTACAGATAACACATTAAGTTCACTTGAGATAAGTCCAGGTGTGCTTTCACCAGCATTTTCATCTAATGTTACGACATATACAACATCAGTTGGAAGTGATTGTGACAGACTTACGGTAAGTGCTGCACCAAATGATTCAAAGGCTACAGTCAAAGTATCTGGTACACGTATGGATCCGGGACTTAATACAACTACTATTACAGTAACAGCCGAAAATGGAAGCAAAAAAGTATATACTATCAAAACAACTAAAAGTGATAATGTAATAACACCTGAGCAGGCAAGTAAAGAAGCAGAAGAAAATGATGGAACTAATCAGGGTGGAACAACAGATGGAGATAACAACAGTATTATCCAGGAACCTGCGGTAAGTATTGATGGGAATGAATATAAGGTAATATCTTCTTTTGATGAGCATCCACTGCCATCAGGTTATGTCCAGTCAGAAACCGATTATAATGGCATTAGGATAGCTGTAGGCATGGGAACTAACACAAGAGTTATGTTAGCTTATCTTGAGAGCACGGATGGAACAGGTGAAAGTGGTTTTTATGTATATGATTCAGTAAAGAAGACTTTTTCAAAATACATAGAAGTATATCAGCCAGAGCTGTCATATTGTATTCTTCCTATAGATGAGTCATCTATGGAGCTTCCTGATGGTTATGAAGCGGGAAGAATAAACATCAATAACAGGGAAGTAGATGTACTTCTTGATAAAACTGGTAATTATGCATTGTTTTATGGCGTAAGCTCAACTGGTGATACAGGATGGTTCAGGTATAACATCAACGATGGTACGATACAGGGCTATGCCGGATATAATTCATCAGATGAACCAGCATTGATACATGTGCAGGATAAGGAAGCTTCTGCTAAAGGAGTAGTAAACGTCTTAAAAGGCACAAGCTATATAATATTAGCATTATTAGTTGTACTTGTACTTATAATAGCAGCTCTTATTGTAGCAGTTATAGTACTTTCACGTAAACTTTCTGTAAGTAAGAAAGCATTCGTAAAAGCCATGGATGAGTATGATGATTCAGATGAATATGATGAGCTTATTATAAAAAAAGATGATAGTGATGACAGCGATAATGATGAAGCTGATTCACAGGAACAAGATGAAGATATAGAAGTATCAGAAGATGCTGAGATTGAAGAAAGTACCGAAAACAATGACAGCTATAATAAACAGAATGAAGAATATACAGATGATTCTTCAGATACAGATATATTAGATGACGAATCAGAGGAAATCGAACTTGAGGAAATAGAGTTGGAGGAAACTGATAAGAAATAATATTGTTGTTTAATTGAATATTAGTTGGTGACGAACGGACGACAAATATAAGCTACAGGCAGTCCTGCACACTATGTTCAATGCCAGAAGCTTCAATCGGCTGTCTCTAAGACTTTTCATATAGGTAGTTATAGGTGACGCTACCATTCGGACGCGCCGTCCGTGGCGCGGCCTCATTGCTTCGTACATCCATGTACGAAGCTAGCTGGGAGCGAAAGAAAAGTCTAAGAGTCAGCACGATTGAACTTCAAGTGCATTTCGCATAGTATGCAGAACTGCCTGTAGCTTATATTTGTCTGTGTTACGGCATAATGTAATACTGAATATTC